>JAAGKN010000730.1_pt1 | contig 100188 bp, 92 predicted proteins | sample 6206371 | NCBI WGS metagenome assembly JAAGKN01 (sample SAMN11533720, study PRJNA540317) | gut metagenome | isolation source: fecal pellets from male and female animal of same cohort | host: Peromyscus leucopus | place: USA:CA | collected 2017
AAAAATAAGAAACTTTACGAAAACTATTTCTAGAAATATGTAGAAATAGTTTTTATTTTTTTATAAATAAAAAATGCCTATCAATAAGATAGGCTTAGAAATATTTATATTATAATAATTTATTACATCGACCTTTTAGTTTATTGACTAGACGATGACTTTTTTTCTTTTTATATTTTTAACGTAATATTATGATATAAGTATATCAGTTAGAATAAAAAAAGTATACCAAAGTATACTTATATGAACAAGGAAATTAGTTCTATTAAGATTCCTACTAGAACACCAATAAAATAAACTATAGATAATATTTTTAAATTTTCCTTTATGTCTTTATTTGATTTAAATAATACTAATATTGCTACTCCACTACCTGTTAGGAGACCTGATGCAGTTGCTCCGAACGATAATGCTCCTCTTAAATATAGCTCTGTAATCATTATACTTGAACCACAATTTGGTATAAGTCCTATTAAACTGCTTATAAATGGTGCGAAGAAAGTATTTTTTAAAAATAATTCTGATAAAAATTGCTCTCCAAAATAAGCAAAGACAACATTTAAAATAAAAATAACGACTACTAAAAATAATAATGTTTTTAACGTATGAATAATACTTGATTTAATTATATTATGATCGTGTTCACAACCACAATGCTCATCATGGCATATGTCATAATTAGCTTTATGCTCGTTTTTCTTCTTTCTTAAAAGAAAATCTATAATATAACCAGCAAGAAGTGCAATGATGAATTTAACAGCTAGTAAAGATAAGATAGTTATAATACTTGCTTTTTCGGATAATAGAATTGGTAACATTTCATCACTTGTAGATAAATAAATAGCTATCAAAGTTCCTAAAGAAATTATTCTAGTAACATAAAGATTTGTTGCGACAACACTAAATCCACATTGAGGTATTAAACCCAAAGAACTTCCTAGTAATGGTCCTAGTTTATCAGATTTACTTATTATTTTCTTAGTCTTACTAGTTAATTTATGTTCAATTGTTTCAATAATAAGAAAAGCTATAAATAAGAATGGTATTAATTTTAAACTATCTAATAAAGTATCTATTATTATATCTAACATTTTAATTCTCCTTTTATTCTTTTGAAAGACTCTCCGACTCATTTAATTTTATAGTAATGGTTTAAATTAGTCAATAAATAAAAGAAATTTATCTTTAATCTCTTTTAAATTTAATAATTATTTTATCTTTTGATATTCCTCAAATAAAAAATAACAGATATTTCTGTTATTTTTTATCATAAATTTATTTCTTGTTCCATCGATTATTGAACATATTATTTAGATATTCGACACCAAAGTATTTATCAAGTGTCTCTTCAAATTTATTACTTGGTGGAATATTCTGTTCATAATCTTTACCTCTATTTATTGCTCCTATTGTAAGTAGTGCATCAAATATTAAAAAGATAATAGTTATTTTAATGAACTTTTTACTTTCGACTTTATTAATTTTACCAATAAGTTTTTTTACTTTAGGAAATATTAATTTGATCCAGACTATTCCAAGTATTCCCCAAAATATTGAATATGGTAAGCAAACACGTCCATTAATATTAAATGGCTTATGACGATATGTCCATGCAACGAAACCTAAAATAGTCTCCATAAAATAACTTATTATATATTCAATACCAGTTCCGACAAGAAAGGATACACCAAAAAGTTTTATATTATTACAATCTTTCAATCTATATAATGATAAAGTTAATGCAATAGCACCTACACCATATATAAGATTAAAAGGTCCTATTACTAAAGCTGAATGGTTAATTAGAATTCCTTTTTTTAAAAGAGTCCAAATTCCTTCTACTATCCATCCAAAAAAACAACCAAATATAAATATATAAAATATATCATTAAATGATACTTTTTCTTTTATCATATATAATCCCCAACCTGAGACAAATTATAACATTGTAAATTTATTTAAGCAAATTTAACTATTATTTATAATTTCTTTTTTAGAATCTATTAACTTCTGAATTTCTTTAATGTTGAAATTGCAATTTACTATATCTATTTCAGAAAATTTATTGTATTCATTTGTAAATATTTCTTCTAACAAATTAAGTTCTTTTAGAGATTTAGTAGAATTTATTCTGTTTACTAATAACTCTATTACTGGGTCTATATCAAAGTTCTCTTGCCATAAAGGTCGATCCTGATATGTGTTATAATTATTTTCTATTCTTGTTAGAATGTTTTCTAAAATTTTGTTATCATGATTTTTTTGATACTTTCTTATTAAATTGTCGATTTTACTCTTTTCGTTTGATATTACTTTTTGAATATCAACAACTAGTAATGGTAAACCATTTTTATGACGCTTTGTTTTAAATTCTTCACTAATACTTGTTACTTTTTGAACATATGACAAATTATCTAACTTCGATTTGTCAATTAATAAGAAGTCTGGTTCTATATTAGGAATATTAGAATTGTTATAATTTGGTCTTACTGCAAAACGGTCAATAATGACTGTATTAGCAATATCTCTTGTATTATTTATCAATTCTTTAGGAGTCATAAATTTTTCTTTGTAATCATTTATGCTATTATCTATATTAGACATTTTTAAAATACCATTTTCTGAAACACCATCAAATCCAAATAAGAAATCTTCTTTAAAGTTTAAATTTTCGTTTGATATTAAAGTCATTTTTATACCGTTTTGTAAACCATTTAGTGTATTATGCCATGCTTTAAAATAACTATTTGTTTTTTCTAGTTCTTTAGTTAAATCTACTCTACTTATCAAGAACAAGAATTCATTTGGACAATTATAGATGGTTAGATTTTTACAAAATTCGTTGTCTTCAAATGATTTACTAACATATACTTTACTTTTTATTTCATAATTAAAAATCTTACTATACATTTTTCTAATATTGTTTTCTATTTCATATGTTTGATAAATAGAATAAGTTTTAAATGATTTATCAAGAGATTTTAAATTATTAGAATCACTATCTATTATATTAATTAAGGATTCAATGTATGAATATTCCTCTTGATAAATTTTCTTGTCTATATTTTTTATACTATATGTATTTATAAAACATTTCGCTTCTTCTAAACTTAATTTAAAATGTTTATATATGAAATATTCTTTTATATCATTATTATCTTGTATAAGATTTGTTAGTTTATTCTCTGTATTTAGTTCATAATTTTGTATATCTTCATAAGTATTAGCTGTTTCAATATATAATTCTTTTTTAACTGATGACTTATTACTTTGATAGTGAGGTATAAAATATAATAGATAATTAAAAATGTTTATATAATCTTCTCTTTTTATTTCATGGGAAATAGATTCAATCATACGAGGAATATTTCCAATATACTTACGATTTTTACCTTCACAAGAATCACATAATAAACTTAAACATTTTGTTATTACTTCATTACCTAGGTTAGCTAAATCATAAAATATAAAGTTTATTAATGCGGTTACATTAAAATATCTATTTATTCTGACTAAGTAATCTTGGATGTCTGGATACTTAGTTAAAGCTTCTAAGATGGATAACTTTATTTGTTTTGAATTATCTTCAAGAAAATTAAAATTGATTGTATTTAATATGTAATGATTTCTGTTTAATAGTTTTAGATATGTATTATATGATGAGTCACTTAAAATTCTTTTTAAGAAGTTTTCATCACACAAGCTTAATTTTTCATCTATATTAAGATAAGGCAATAAAATTGTTATAAAATAAGAATTATATATGTCATTATTATTAATTAAGTTTTTTAGAAGATTATTAGACTTAGATATATTAATTAGATCAGTAAGAAGATTATTATCTTTTGTTTTTATTATTTTTTTGATTAGATACGAATCATTAATAATCTTTTCAGCTATTTTATTATCTGCTACTTTTAGAAGTTCTATAATCATTCTTGGACTAGTTATCTTCATTTCATCAAGATGATTTAGCAAATATTTAATTAGATATTCATCAGTACTATAATCATTTTCAGATAGTAATATATTACGAATATTTTTATTTTTAATAAAATGATTACGATAGTTAACTGGAATATTTTCAACTAACCTTACAATTGTGCTTTGATTATGATAGTCACTTATTTGATTAATGAATGTAATTTGTTCTTCTACATTGAAATTTCCTGTTTTAAATAAAGAAATAATTTTTTTATAATCATTCTCTTTTATCTCATTAACTATTTGGTTGATAAGTTTATTATTGCCGAAAAGTATCTTTTTAAAGACTTGATTATTTATTCTTAACAAATCTGATAATTTATCAATATTAAAATCAAGGATTTTTACTTGGCTAAGGTCTTTATACAAATCTTGTGGTAGTGAGGTAACTATTAATTCGATATCATCGAATACACAATTATTTATATTTTCAACAAAGATATCATATAATTCTTTTTTCTTTTTAAATACATGATTTATTTCTTTGGAATTTAAATAGTTTAAAAACGATAAGTCTTTGTATGTTAAATTTTTATTTAATATAATATCAACTATTATATTAGAAGGAATTGTCTTTAGAATATATTGATTTTGGGTATTATATAAAAGTTGTCTTATTTTCTTATTATTGATTATTTCTCTTTGAATATTTTCTTTAGTATCTTTTACTAGGTGAAAAAGAACACATTCTTTAGGATTGGAATCTATTATATTGTTTATTTCTTTTATATTAAAGAATTTGAAGATATTGTTGGAATAACTATAATCATCATCTAACTTATTAAGATAAATTTTAATAAATTCTTTATTATTTGCTAGTTGTTTTATGTTTGAGAAATTATTTGTAAATTCACTAATAGTTTTTATATTATATATTGAAAAATTTTCAATGTTTTCTAAAAGTTGATCTATTGTTTCTTCTTTTAATGTATTAAAACATAATCCTTTAGAGATAAGAAAATTATCTATATCAAGATCATCTCTTAATATTTTTATTTCTTCTTGTGATAAGTCTTCTAATATATCAGTTACTGATAGAATTTTATCATCCTCTAATATACTCTTTTTAATTTTTATAGAATTAGTTAATAAGTTTTTTCTTGGGTGTTTGCAATTCATTGTAAGTGATGGAATCATTGAGCCTTCAATATTTGACTTGTCGATTAAATTAATAAAGTTTTTATCTTCTATTAATTTGTTTAGTTCTTCTGTTATTTCATATTTATTACATGAAAACATATAGATATAAAGTGAGTCAATGTTTTTTAAATTGAATACTAAATTACCTGATTTTATTCTTTCATTTATTTCTTCTAAAAGTAATTTTGATTCTTCACAATTTTTTTTGTTTTTTTCTAGTAGCTCAAATAATACTTTGTCTTTCAAGTCTTTTAATTCGTCTCTTAACATCATACTGCACAACTCCCTATTCTATATAATTATATCATTATTGAAAATAAAAAAAAAGGAATTTTATTCCTTATTCTCTAGTGCTTTTTGAGCTAATTTAACTGCATCTTCTAGGGTTTCTGCACTAGCTAAAAAACCACTAGCATGAACGAACTTTGCTGTTTTAATATTCGATAATCTTGATAGGTCTTCATCGTGTGTTCCACGATATTCTTTTGGAAAGTTAATTAACAATTCTTTTGACTCTTTATTAATCGTCATTGGTTTAATGTCATATCCTCCTCTATTAGAGGGATATATTACTATTTTTATTAATGATGCATTAGGATTTTTAGAATCAAATATTGCTTCACTATATGGCATAAATCTATCTAAAATTAGAATATTATTTCTTACATTATCAATTTGATTTTCGACTAACTTTTTAGCTTTTATAAGTGTATTTTCTTTTATTATTAATCGATCAAAAATTAGCTCTGCAACACTTACTGCTGCTAGGAAGTTATCATTATTATCGTTTTCATCCTCCCAAGTTTTATTAAACATATCTATTATTTTATCTAAATCTAATAGTTTATAATCAGCTTCGATTTTTGGAAATAAACCGTTATCAATTCCATCTATTTGTTTAATAAGCTTTTCGACTATGGCATCAAACAATAAACTTTCGTCTACAGTATTTATTGTCTTTAAATAATCATGACCATATTCTTCCCATAGAAGACCAAATGAGCAATATTTTATTTTTGAATTTTGACGATATCTCGCATCTTTTCCATGATGATCAAATTTTCCAAAACCGATATCATACATTATTGCATTTGTTTTTTCAGGAATTGCTCTTACAGATGCACGATACAGAATTGGACTCTCTACTAATTTAGACATAAACATAGTCGAGAATACATCATCTGGGTGAAATTTACCATCATGAGTTATTAGATTAGCTTCTTGCACGTTTTTTGTTATTTTTAAGTTCATTCTTTTTTCTTCCTTTCTGAGTAGTAAATCTTGCTAACTTAATTAATTCCATTAATAAGATTGAAATTATTCCAAAGAATACGCAAGCAATATAATTATGTATTTCAATGTTTCGTGTATTAAAATAACTATTAAAGTTAAAAAACAGCGTTATTAAAATACAAATTATTGTATAAATTATTATACGAATATTTTTTAGAGATTTAAAGATGTTCTTTATAAAGTTAGATTCACTAATATAAGAATAAGTCATAAATAAATTAGTAAATATAAATACTGTATAATATAATGTATTAGCAAAGCTTTGAGTTCCACCTTGAGATAAAACAAACATATAAGGAACGTTTAACATAAAGAATATAAAGAAGGATTCTATTATAATAAGGATAATCTCTTGATGTCCCATAACTATTCCTACATTTTTAGGTTTTCTTGTCATTATATCATTATCATATGGAAGATTCCGATAAAGATATGTTGTAATTATTATGGTAAATATTTTTAACATAATAACCAAAAGAATATTATAATCGACTGGAAATTTAATTATATTTAAAAAAATAAAACTTAAATATAATGGTAGATATGTTGTTATTAAGTATTTTATAGATCTTATGTAATTATCATGGACACCTCTAGCATTATAAATTTTATTATATGCATCATTTAAGTTTTCAAATTCATAATAGACATTTGTTTTATTAATTAATTTATCTACTATTTTTAAATTATCTGTTTGAATGATAATATTTTTACTTAAATATTTTTTTTCTATTTCATCCTCTGTTATTGTCTTAATTTTTAATTTATGTTTCTCAGAAGATAGAATAATTACATTTATTCCAGCTTTATTAAGCTTTTTAATTATTTTGGGATTAATAATATTAGTAATTATAGTTTTTGTGTGACTTATTTTTTCTTCGTTATTAAAACTTATTTCATATAGTTTATCTAAGGATAAAGGTAAAAACAAGATAGTTATCGTAAGAGCATTTATTATATAAGTTAAAGATGTATTTAAGCTTGAGTCTTTTCCAATAACGATAATGTTAATGATAATAGATATTGGAAACATTATAGAACTAATAATATAAAGTATTTTTTTTAGTTTATTTGTTTTTTCAAATAATGCAGATTTATAGTCGATTTTATTTTTTCTTTTTATGATTATTTTGTAAATTATAATAAGAAAAAAAAGACTTAATGCAATTATTAAATTTATTTTTGTTGTCATTATAAACCACCTTTAACTATTATAACATAAATTAAAAAAAGTGCTTAAATAGCACTTATTTGTTGGCATTTTTTTTCTAAAAGATAATCGTTCGAAGGATTAATTGGGAACTCAGAGGAAAAGACCTTCTCTTCAGTTGAATCGGTTGTACTATAAGCTGTTATTGAAATTACTTTGTACTCTTTTTCAACTAAAGCTTCACTTGTTCTAATCATTCTTGGTTCGTCTTCAACATTTATTCTTGTTATGTCCATATAGACACGTGTTTTCCCTTCTTCTTTGTCCTCAATTATGTACGCTTCGAAATGACGATTTTCTGATAGATCACAGTCTTTTAAAGCTAAAGAACCATTTATATAAATCAAATCTTTTTCTTTATGAGCTGTAAATTCTAATATTTCTAGTTCTGTGACTGATGAATTTTTCATTGGATATGCTGTATCTCTAATTTCTTTACAATAACTTAAAATATTCAAAATTCTAGTTTGTCTTTTTTTGCTAGATATACCTACGTATTTGTAATACTGTTCAACTAGATTTTGCATATCCTTTTTATTCATACTACTCACTGCCTTTATTTTTGTAAAATAATTTTTTTATGCCGTCATCTTTATGTTCTAGGTAGAAGTCTGTATCAAATAAATCGTGAATAATTTCACTTTTTGACTTTAATTCTTTTACTTCTTCTTTTTGACGTAATAGTTCTTCTCTTCTTTTTTCTATTTCATCAAGTGAAATTTTTACGCCATCACTCGGTTCTTCTATAGGTGATTCACTCTTTTTTTCTTCAACAAATGATGAAACAATTATGTTTTCTCTTTCAATGTCTTGTGTTTGCGCTTTTTTCTTATAATCAGCTGCAACATAAAGACTTGCTCCAATAGTTGGAATAGCTAATATCGTTGAAAGTAATGTTGGATCTTTTTCTAGAATAGTGTTAAGTGATGAAACATTAATATAATTTAATATCTCTTTTATTGTTGGAGCTGCGTGACAGAAAAAACTTCCAACAATTGACGCTGCTAAAAATGCAGTTTTAACTTTACCTGCTATGCTTGATTTTGCGTTATTTCCTCTTTCAATACTTTTGTAGTTAACAGCTAATATTCCTATTTCTAAAGCTACAACACCTAAAAAAATCGGATTAACTGTCGAAAGTAAAAGTAAGCATACTATTCCATAGGCTTTATCTGATAGTCCATCTAACAAACTTCCAAAAAATGACTGAACATGTAACTTTCTGGCAAGAAAGCCATCAATAAAATCAGTTGCAAAAAATCCTACTGTAGCTAGTCCAGCTGCTAATGAACCACCAGTTAAGTAAATTGGAACAATAGCTATAGACCCTAATGAACGAACAAAAGTGATTAGATTAACTAAAACTTTATTTCGTATATGACTTTTATTTTTCTTTTCTTCTTTTTTTATATTAATTATTTTATCTTTTTCCATAAATCCCCAAAACCCCTTATAAATGAAATCTTTTTTATAATAACAACAAGCTATTTAATTGTCAATATTCACTCTATTATATTTAATAATATATGTCATATATGCATTACTTATTTCTATTTTTGTTATTTCATTTAAATCTGTATGGATTATTATTTCTGTTTCTAAATCGTCTTCATTAAATTTTATATTAGTTTTATAGTTGTAATCTCTTATGGTTGGATATTTTGTTTCGATAGGTTCTACTTCTTTTATAAGATTAAAAATATAACTAGGATTAAGAAAGTCGATATTTATTTTTGAAAAAGCATCTTTTTTTGTGCTTTCTGTATATGAAAATGCTTCTGGAGATGTACATGTCCCTGATTCTATTTTGTCGTTAATTTTTCCAGAGCACTTAAAAGTATAAGTTTCTGTACCCATACTATCTAAAAGTAAATATTCATATTCAAATTTATTTTTTAAAAGGTTATCTTTTTGGATTTCAAAATCGATAAATTCTCTTTTTTCATTTGAAGATGTTGGAGAAGGTATATCGATGGTATCATACATACCTTTAAAAAAGCTATCAGGAATTATAAACATTATTGCAATTAGAAGTACAAATATTATAATTGCATAAATGACTAATAATTTATTTTTTTTAAACATTATATGACTCCTATTCCGCTATTGTATGAAGAACTTTTTCTTTATTAAGTCCATTTATGTAATCCAAAGCAGACATTTCTTTTTTACCAAATGGTTTTACTTTTGTTATATAGATAATTTTATCTTTAGTGCAAATACCAATATTGTCTTTATTTATTTCACAAATAGTTCCTGAAGATAAATTACTATCTTTATCTCCAATGAAGCATTCTATTACTTTGACTTCACTACCATTTATTATTGTATTGGCCTTAGGCCATGGATTTAACCCTCTTACTTTGTTATAAACTTCTATTGCAGATTTATTAAAATCTATATGTTCTTCTTCTCTAGTTATATTATATCCATATGTTGCTTCATCGTGGTTTTGAGGAATTCTATTATTTGTACCATTTATAATAGATGGTAAAGTTTCAATTAATAGTTCTTTTCCTAGTTGACTTAGAATATCGTGAAGAATTCCAACATTGTCTGTATCTTTAATTATATACTCTTTTGTAGAAATTATATCTCCTGTATCCATTTTTTTATCCATATACATAATAGTTACACCAGTTTTCTCTTCACCGTCAATAATAGCATGGTGAATTGGAGCTCCACCTCGTAACCTTGGCAAAAGAGACGCATGAACATTTATACAACCTAAACGAGGATTATTTAAAATAATTTCAGGAATAATTTGCCCATAGGCACATGTAATTATAATGTCAGCATTTGCGTTAATTATTGGATTATAATCTTCTCTTATCTTTACTGGTTGAAATACTTTTATTCCATATTGTTTAGCTAACTGCTTTACTGGAGTTTCAACAATGTTGTGATGACGACCTACTTCTTTATCTGGTTGAGTAACAACCATCACAACATTTGTATTTTCTATTAATGATTTTAAAATAGGTACTGCAAAGTCTGGAGTACCCATGAATATTACATTTGTACTTTTCATTTATATCACCTAATTAATTATAACAAAAAATAGCGTAAGTTACGCTATTTTTTTATATTTTTTATATTTATATATTTTCTTTTATAACACTTTCAATTACATTTGCTAAATATTTCATACTATTTTGAGATTCTTTAAGTGTATTTTTATTGTTTCCAACTTCTATTATTGTTGCATATTTTGTTATTTCTTGGTTGTATGTTCCCCTCTTGGGGTCTGCTATCAAAATTGGCTTGAATAAACCGGGGTAAAGTTTGTCAGCCTTTTGTTGTATACTAACTGCCCATTTTAGATTATCAAACCAATTTTCATGATTAGTTGATACAACAAACATCAATTGTGCACATTTTTCATTTTCTATTATCACCCAATTATCTGACTCATTTTCATAATATTCATCACGATGAATATCAATTATAATATCTGGACTGATGTTTAATTTTTCTATAGTATTTTCAACATTTTTCTTTGAAACTTTATAAGCATTTGTTGAGTTATTATAAATAGAATTTTCATTAATATGTATAACATTAATGGATTTTTTTTCTAGTTCTTCTTTTAAAGAATTCCCTACTTCTCTTATATTATTTTTAGATGTTTTAGAACTCAAAAGATAGCTTTCTTGAGGATGAGAGTGGTATATTATGATATCTGTACTATTTAATTTAATATCATTATTTAAAGCGATCTTTTCATAATCTATATTTTTATTTATTGAATTAGATTTTATTATATCTAAAGAGAAATTATAATTATTTTTTAGTGCAATATAATTTAACTGTTTTTTTAACTCTTTGTATTCTAAATTATACAAGTGTTCTAGATTTTTTACACTTTCATCGTATTCATTAACATTTATTGTAGCAATGTTTGTTAGAAAAGTATTTGATTCTATGTCATTTCTTTGGGACATAAAATTTATTATACTAACTAGATAATTGCTTTTACATATTATTTTATATTCATCATATTTCTCTTTATTTTGATATTTTATAACATAATCATAATATTTATTTAAATATGTTTCTAAATCTTCGCCTTCTCCTAAAACATAGTATTCCAATTCTTTTGTTGCATAATATAAACGATATGGTTCGTATTTTTCATATTTCATTATTTCTTGATATTGTTTTGATATTTTCAAATTGTATTGTGTACTAGCATTGAGATTTTTAGAATGCATAGTTTGAATTAATAATTCTTTATCATATATTTCTGGCTTTAGTAGTAAAATAATATGTATTATACAAACAAGTACTAATAAGTAAGAACTATATGGTTTCTTCAATTTGTTTGTTTTTTTTGACGTTAAAATTGTTGATACAGCACCTAAGACAATAAATAATACTATTTTCATATAAAGATAGTACATATCAGAATCTAGTGCTGTATGTATTAACATTGCTATTAATCCTATTTGTAAACCAATAAAATTATTCTTTTGATTATCATCTTTGTATTTTATGGTAATAATACTGAAAACAATTAGAAATATGCTAATTATTCCTAGTATTCCATATTCTATCCAAACCTGAAGATAGAAGCTATGAGGATCATTAGTATTGTATTTATAATCTTGAACTTCTTTATATTTAAATATCCAAGAGTCTCCACCATAACCTGTTATAAAATTATTTTTTAAAATTTTAAGACAATCTTTTACGAAAACAAATCTCTCTTGAGCTGTTTTGTAATTTAAACTTATATCGCTTATTTTTTCTACTAGTTTTGTTGGCAAATGTTTATATTCTAAGATTTCGTTTTTATCATTTATTTTTAAATTATTAATTATCCATGTTTTAGATATACTTTTGTAATTAGAAGTAAATTCTATTTTTATCTCTGATGTTTCTTCTAATGTTTCTATTTCAAATTCTTTTATACCTTTATAATGATTAAAATAATATTCTTCGGATGTTATTTCATCAAGATTTTTTGAATTTCTTTGAATTATTTTAATTTTAAATAGATCATCTTGTGAATTAATACTATCAGAATATGCATCCATATCAAAAGAAAATTTATATTTTTTATTTGGTTCAATATTCTTTATTTTTTTTGATTTATATACATTTGTAGTGTATGGTTTGAAAACAACAAGAGCTTTTCCATTATGTAATTCTATACTAATCCATATCGAACATATTAATATTATTGATGTGATAATAATACTTATTTTTTTGATGTTTATTTTATCTATAATAGTTACTATTTTTCTTGTAAGGATGTCAATCTCGTAGATAACTATAATCCAAATAATAGTTAAAATTAAAATCCCTATATAGTTTTCAAAAGATGTATAAGAATCATAAATACACAAATATATTAATGACATAATTAAAGATATAAAAAGATTTTTTACGATAACAATAGCTTTTTCTTTTGATTTTAGAAGAGCTATAAAGATAATTAAAAATATTGGAAAAAGTAAAAAGACAAATTTTGAATATGTAAGAATTATTCCTAATATAAAGATTGAATTACAAGTACTATATATAGATTTTTTAGTTGGATGTTTTTCATTTATCATTTCATTTAAAGAGATAAATAAAGTAAACATAATTAGGGATGCAAGTGTGTTTGGATTTCCTATTATAGAAGATAATCTGGATTCGCCATTAACCATATTGTTAAATCCTAAGAAAGGAGCTATGTAATTTGAATTTAGATTTTCGATACCAATAAATATTAAAATAATTGTAATTATGATAAATATATTTTTAAGCCATTTTATTCTTTGTGGCTTTCTGGAAAATGTTTCTCTAGCGAATATATATACAATTAATAATGTTAAATAGTTAACCACCGCATATATAGAACGACTAAAACTTATAAATGTATTAAAGATTATAGGAATTAATGTTGAGCTTATTAATAAAATTATAAATATGTCTAATTTGTTGTGAATGATTTGAAAATCATTTTTTTTGTAAAGACGAAAGATGATATAAAATACCATAATAAAACTAAAAATTATTTGTATAATTTTGATAATGTCACTACTTTTCAAAAATACAAATATTAATGAAATTAAAAGTATTATTATATCGATATTATTTTTTATATTTTCTAGTACTTTTTTCATTTAAATCCCCCTAGTACATTTCAAAAAAAGATATAGTGTCCACTATATCTTATTTTAACCATTTTTGTTTTTTATACGATTTGCTTAAAATTATTCCACTTATAATGGCAGTTAATACTAAACCAAACAAAGCAATATCTGCGGTAACTGGATTTCTATTGGTAATTGATGAACTCATTCCTTTTAATAACATTCCATCAACGTCATAAATAACATTACTAGCTTTTGCTTGATTAGCTCCAAATATATTTCCATATTTATGTTGGTCTGCTTCTTTTGATGAATCAAATGTAGACGCGATAAATTTTTCACCATTTGTATCGAAGCTAAAATATTTACCGTTGTTTGATAATACTTGAATAAGATTTCCTTCTAAGTCATACACTAAAATATCACTTTTTTTCAAATCTGAGGCATAGGCTTCTTCTTTTATACCGATTGTTACAACTCCATTACCAATTAATTTTGTTTCAGTAAATTCAGTATAATCTTCATTAGTAATTTCAAAAAGTTCGATATCATCTACTTTATAAATCATTAAAGCATTACTTTTACCATTTTCTTCAGCAGTTCCTGTAGCAACTACTATACCATCTTTTGCATCAAAACTAGTAAAAATTTTATTTTCTTTTCCTGCGTATTTATAATTTTCTTGTAAATATTCAGTGTAGAAATATTTTTTTAGATTTTCATCATTTAATTGTTGATCCTTATAATTTTGAAATTCCTTGTCTACAATTATTATATCTTTTTTGTTGTTATTTGTTTTATAGAAAAAAATATGTTCTTTAGTATTTTCATCATATGTAACTTTAAATTTATTAATTTTTGCAAGCATTCCTGGCTTTTCATAAGAATAGTCAATACTTCCTACAAGATTAAAATTGCTATCATACTTTAGGATTTTCTTAGCATTTTCAATTTCACAGACTGTTTCAGTTTCTTCTTCATCTTCTTTTGAATCGCAATCTTCATCTTCAGAACATTCTTCTGTTTCTGATTCATCTTCATCATCCGATGAATCGTCAGCTTCTCTAGTTTTCTCTCTTGTAACGTATTTTTGACAACCATTTAAAGTACTCATTATATAAATGTAATTTCCATCAGTTGTAAAGTCCATTATATCGATACCATCTAAAACTTCTCTGATGTTACCATTCATAGAAACGTAAGTCAAAATATAGTGTGGATATAAGGCTTCAGGTATGTAGTCGTATTTAAGTAAAGACAAATAGCCGTCTTTGTATAATACACTCTTTTGGTAAATATTTCCACTATCTTCTCCATAGTAAAACACGTCATTTTCTCCAACTTTTATTAGTTGATCCTTAGCAGATACGTCATTAATACTTATCAAGAAGAAAGCAATTAGAAGTAAAACAATTTTATAAACAATACTTTTTTTCATAATAACAAATCCTTACTATGGTTCTATCATATCACTTTTTATGTTGTTTTACAATAATTTTACTATATTAATTTCTTTTGTTTACACTTATCATTTCCATTTCTATTGTAAGTTGTTTCACTCTTTCAATAATACGTCTTGCTTTTATTTCGTCATCACTATAGGAATTTATTCTTAAATGTCTTTCAAGTTCTTCCATATTTAAATTAGAAGTGAAGAATGTTGTTTTATAGTTATTCATTCGTTTTTGAAGAATAGTTCCTAGAATCTCATCTCTGCTCCATTCAGTTACCTTTTCTGCACCAATATCGTCAATAAGTAAAAGATCAACATTTTCTAAATATTCTATACGGTCGGCAAATGTATCAAAATCACTTTTTATATCCCTTAATAATTCTGGGAAATATACTATTTCTGTACTTATTCTTTTTTTAGATAATTCGTTAAATAGAGCTGAAATAAGATATGTTTTACCACATCCAAAATTACCATGAAGATATAACCCTTTAAAGTTTCCGTTTTTATCATAAGTATTATAAAATTCTTTCAACCATTTAATAACATGATAACGATTTTCATCGCTAATATCTATATCAGACATTTTAGCATTGAAGATGTCTTTCTCTCGTGTATTTCTATTACGCTCTTTTGCTTTTCTTTCTTGTTCATATTTACATGGTGCATAAGCAAATACTATTTGATGTCCTTTTGCTTCTGGAAACATAACATGTCCTTCTAATCTATTTTTGCAATAGACAAGTCCTGAACATTCACTACAATTATTTAATTCTTTTACAGTATTTTGTAATGAAGAAGTATATTTCATTGCTTCTGAATCTGAAACACCTATAGTTTTAACTAATCTTCTAAATTTTTGATCTGTACTTGCTTCATCATAACTTTTCTTTAAGGCTCTTTCATTAACATCGTTTCTTATTTCCATATAATCACCTAAAATCTTTCAATAATTCTTCTAATTCTTCACGTTGTTCATCACTTATTTCTTTTTTTGAAATGTTTTCATCAAACCACAACGGTTTATTATTGTCTACTTTTTTGTTTGTCTTATTTTCTATTTTTTTATTATACTTAGAATTTTCTTTTTTGGCTAATTCCATTGCCTCACTTGCTGTTTCGATATTACATCTTTTCCATTGACCTGCAATCGTTTCTACAAATGCTTGGTTTAATTTATTATTATTTTTCTTTAAAACATAATCAATTAAGACATTTACTACAGCTGGTTGAAGATTTAAATCAACTAATAGTGTTTCTAAAAGACGTAAATCTCTAGATGTTGGATTTGCTCCTTTGTATTTGATTTTTAAGAAATCATAAGGTGTTGTATTTTCGAACATATATATTATTTGAGCTAGAGCACTTGTATCACCTGTAGGACTTTTAAGATATTCTGGTTGAGTGCGGTATACAAGAGTTGGTAATTTTCCATTATTATTGTATTGATAATATTTTCTAGTATTTTTACGAAGTTCTTCCTTATCAAATGTTCCCTTTTCATTAATTACTGTTCGTAATATTTCAACCATTTTTAAAGTGTCTAAATCATAAATAAACGAAAGTTGGTCTATTAGTTCTTTTGTTTTTTTAGTTAAGGCATTTTCTCTTAATAATCCTTTAGGCATTGATGAAATCAATAAATCATAATCAATATTGCTTTCTAATTTGATATTTAAAGAGTTTTTCTCACGAGTTTCAATTGGATTAATATTTGATGAAGATTTATAAGTAAGATTCAATTCTTTAGATATTTCTTCATATTCTTTTAGTTCAATTTTTGGTAATTCATATTCTGCTTTAATAAGTTCATATTCTTTTTTTCCCAAGTTATTATATAGAGTAACATTAAATATCGGAGAAGAAAAAAATTCTTTGGGACTTAGAGGTGAGTACATTTCATATACATAAGAATTGGGTTCTCCTTCTTTAAAATATGTTTTTAAAAGACCTACTCCTTCTAAAGATTCACGAGCTATTTTAATAATTTCTATACTACTTTTCATAATACTCATCAAATGATGGTGAGTATAGTCAGTACTAATAAATTCTAATAATCTAATATCTCTTAATAAAGTAAAGTATAAACTGACTGCTATTGGACCAATAATTGGTTCATATAAAGATATGATATTTTTTTTATCATCTTCAGTAATGATTGATTTATTAACTACAGTATAGGTGTCTGCCGGTAATAAAGAAATAAGTTTCATTGGTCCACCTTCTTTCAACTAGTATTATAAACTATCCATTAATTTTTTCCAAGAAAAAACATGATTAAAAAATCATGTTATTGGGACGTATTTTCACCAATACTAAAATTTGGTATTGACGCTACAATATTGTTTTCAATAGTCGATTCAAAATTATTATTATCCTCTACTATGTTTTCTGGTTCTTTATCAGGCTTTGGGCCTTCATCTGGTATTTTTTCTTCTGTTTCTTCTTTATCCTCTATTTCTGTTTTATTATCACTATCATCTTTATCTTCTGTTTCTTCATCAATAACTTTGATATTTACTTTAATAAGATATTCAACACCATCAATATTTAATTTTATTTCTGATGCTTTTACAATGTCTGTATTAATCCATACTATTAATTGATTGTTACTTAATTTGTCATACCAAGCTTTTTGTTCAGCAGTTGCTACTACTCCAAATGTAGATGAACTAACACTTGTTGTAGTTTGTAAATCATAATTTACATTTACAATAAGAGGAATTTGATTTGAAGAAGATTTTGTTTTCTTGAATGTTAAATTAACTGTTTCATTTTCTACTTTTATAGTAGTGTTCTTGATGGTTTCTTTGTAACTAGTTAGTTCTTCTTTCTCAATAGAATCATCTATTATTTCATCTTTTAAATTTAAGAAAGAAATACTATTAACATCAATTGTATCATATACAGTTAAAATAAGTTCTTTAGTAACATCAGCATATGTATAGTAGTACTTGTAAGTACCAGGTGTAGCTATTATGTAACCTGCGCTTATATCGATAATCATATATGTATCATCTATAAGTTTTCTTAATGTTACTTGTGCTTCCCTTTCAGTTCCATCATTTAATATTACATTTTTATCAATATTTATTTTTTCCCCACTATATGCTTTAGTAATTATGTTACTTTTAAAGTTCCAAGTATTTATTACTGGACTTGTACTACCAGTACCTTCGTTTTTATTTTCTGGTTTTACTACTGTTGTCGCTATTACTTGTGTTTTTTTATTAGCAGTGGTTAATAAAGAATTCTTTTTACTAGTATTATAAGATGTATTAGTTTTTTCTATTACATTATTATCATTAGTTTCTTCTATTAAGCTACTATCTGACTTACTAGTTGTTTCTTCTTCAATATTGTCTTTTGTTACGTCTTTTTCTGTTATAGGAGCTTCTTCTAGTACTCTTTCATTATCAGAGAACGATTTAACAACTAAAACCCCTATGGCTACTATTAGGATTATACTTAGAAGATAAAACATAAATCTTTCTTCTTTTGTAAGTCCTTGTTCATTTGTTTCCATTTTAAATTATCTCCTTTTTTATAACAAGAAATAATTTTTCACTTTGACCTCCAAACTATTCTAGTAACTTTTTGGTATCCTATTACTTTGACTAATACTCTACCATTCCACACTTAATTGTGAATACTTTTTATTATACTTTTTATTCGATACTTTAGCAATAGAAAAGAAGGAATTAGCATCCTTCTGTATCTGTTCCACAATCAGAATTTAAGTATTTTCCGATTATAGAAGTATAAGTATTTAATAGCTCAGTTTCTTCATCTTTTGTTAAATCTCTTAGTTTACCCTCTGCATCTTTATTGTGATTATCAACTGTACCAGCGTGGAATCCAACTACTACACCATCTTTAACTGCTACAACTGTTGGAGCACCAAGACGTTTTTCACCAATATTTATTTTCTTTCCACTTTCAGTTGTTAATTCATAATCATCTAACTCATTTGCTAATGCAAGTAAAATATCATAATACCCTTTTTCAGCATCTTTACTTTTTTTAGCTTTATTTCTTGAATCAAGGATGTAAGAATCTCTAATATCTTTACTAGTATCATCATCTGGTCTTATATTTACATAATAAATTGTATCTAATTCTGATGAGCTCATAGCATTCAATAAAACTGGTACAGCATTACGACACCATGGACATGCTGCAAATCCAAAATATATAATTCCTGACCCTGAGTCCAACATTGTTGCTGCCTCAGAAACAGTAAGATATTTTATATTATTATCTTTAATAATAGAAATATCTTTATTTGTTTGACCATTTGAACGTGTTGTACCATTCAAAGATTCGTATTCTTCTTTAAATGCTTTTTCGTCAGCTGTTGCTACATAATCATCTTTTGGAGTTACACCCCCATTTTTTTTGAATTCAACTGCAAAGTATCCTCCAACTACTACAATTATAATTAAAAGTGCAGCTAATAAAGTGCGTCCATAATTATTTTCTTCTTGAACGATAGAAGTTTTCTTAGTTTCTTTTTTAGGAGATACTTCTTTCTTTGTTTGTGTTTCTTTTTTTACTGGTGTCTTTTTTGCAGTTTCTTTTTTTGTTTTTGTTGATGAAGTTTTCTTCACTTCTTTTGAAGCAGATTTTTTTGATTCCGCTTTTACTTCTGTTTTCTTATTTGAAGTTTTCTTTGTCTCTTCTTTTGCCATATAATATTTCCTTCCTTACTTCAATTCTCTGTTCCCCTGAATATATTTACTTATATTAATAGAATGGAACAAAAATAATTTTTTCATTACAGGTATTTATTGTTACTTTCTACGTTAATACCTATATCTATTATAACAAATAACAAGTCGAAGCTAATTAGTAAAACAAATATTAAAAAAAGATAGAAGTTTATTCTTCTACCTTTAACTCACATATAACATTTTCAAAACTCATATCTTTTGGGCCAAATATCATATCATTACTCTTATTTTTATCACATATTAATAGACTATAATTTTCGAATCTATATAAATAGCTATTATCTATTGCACTTTTTTCTTTTTCTAAATATTTCTTGTTTAATTGATTAACATTTAATTTATTAGAAGATAAAGCGTATGATAATTCATATTTATTATCATTTGAATATGTTACAACAATATTTTCTAAACAATATGAATATATGTTACTAGTTCCACTTGTATATAAAATATTTTTTTCTGCTGAACATACATCCTCTTTTGTAGCATTGATAGAATATGTAGTAAGATTTACACTACTTACTACTTTACTGTCATACATATAAATAACATAATTTCCTGATTCATTTTCCATATTTTTTATAATTCCTACTATAGTTATTTCATCATAAACATCATAATTGTCTAGTTCAGGAGATGACTCATTAAATATTATTCTTAAAGTAATGTTATTTGCAAATGGTACATATCCATTTAATGTTACTTCTGTTTTTTCATATGGGTTCATTTCTATATAATTTTGACCAGTCTTTTTGCTTATTTTACCATTTATCTTAACATAAGTATTTTTATATTCTGAATAGTTTTCAACTACCGAATTTAAAAAGGAATTTGAATCTATTGCATCGATATCTTCAGCACTACACATATAACCATTATTATAAAATACATCAACTAAAACATTGTTATAGTTTTCTCTATCACACTGCCATACACGAACACCAACACTATTGTAAACTATTGTTTTTCTAGTAGTAATTATGTTATATGCAAAGACTGGAATTCTCTTTATAGAAATAACTATTATTCCATCTAATACAATTGAGATGACAAATAAAAGTATGAAGATTGGAAATATTTTAGAATATTTTAATTTATAACTACCAACTATATTAATTGATAATAAAATAATTGATATTATCCATAATAATGGTCTTATAGCTCCTTGATCATTTAAATATATAGAGAGACCTATGAGGATAATACTAATTATTAAGATAAATATATTAAGTTTTTTTTCTTGTTTTTTCTTTTTTGTCATATCCAATCACCTATCTTAATAATTATATAAAAAGTCAGAAAAAAAAGCCATAAATAAATTATCATTTATGACTTTTTTTATATTATTTAACTTAATTAGTTAATAGCTGCTTTTAATTTGCTTCCAGCTTTGAATGAAGCAACAGTTTTAGCAGGAATTTTAATATTTTCTTTAGTTAATGGATTGATTCCTTCTCTTGCAGCTCTTTCTTTAGCGCTGAAAGTTCCGAATCCAACTAAAGCTACTTTACCTTCTTTTTTAAGTCCAGCAGTGATTCCTTCTAATGCAGCGTCTAGTGCACGAGTAGCATCAGCTTTTGTTAAACCAGCTTTAGCTGCCATAAATTCTACTAATTCTTGTTTTCCCATGATTTTACCTCCCAATAAAAATTGTTTTGTCGTAAGGTATTAGCCTTACATATTAAAAATATCAAAAATGCAAACTTAAATCAAGGAAAATCGCGAAATTTCTACTAAAAAATGCAATTTAATAGTCAAATTATATAATTTTAAAAAAATATCAGTTTTACTAAACCGATATTTTATATTTATTAGTTTATAGGAAGTTCTGAAGGTGTATTGTCTGTAATCTCATTGTTATTATTATTTTCATTATTATCATAATCTACTTGTGGTAAATCTTGTTCTTTGTTTGGACTGTTTATTATGCCTTTATAAATATTAAATATATCACTATATTTATCCATTGTACTAATGGCTTTAATAGATTCATCAGCATATGATATTGTTCCTATCATCTCTGTTACATTTGCTTCATACTTAGTTTTTGTATCATCACTTTGGTATATTATAGTAGCTCCTAATATAAGGTTAGATCCTCCACCTATAAAATAAATTTGAACTGGCAAATCATTAACACGAGCACTAACCAAATATGCATCTTTAGCACTGATTTGTAAAGATGATACTTCAGGACTTTCATACAGCGAAGAACCATTAACAAAGTTCTTAATCATTTCTTCATTTATATTACTTATATTACTTGAAGTATGATCTAATTTTATAACAACAGTATTATCTGTATTTGTTAAAATAACGTTTGAACCATCTTCTGTTAACATCCATTCTTCTTGAAGATTAAACTTATATCCATTTGATGAAACAGATGTTATAGCAGCTAAATCCGAATCTTGATTAGGGTTTTGATTATTTGGATTTTGTAATTTTTTTCCATTATTAAGAGTGAAATATACTCCAGAAGCTACAATTACAAGTAGTAATACTACACCCACTAAAATAACACTCTTATTTGATTTCTTCTTTGGAGCAGGTTTTACTTCTGGTGTCATAACAGGTGATTGTACTGAGATGTTTGTAGGATTGCTTAAAGAAGAAGGAATACTTGGAATTGGAGATGATGGAACTGGTGTTTCTATAGTTGGTGCTATTTGAGCAACATTTACAGGAGCTTGTGGCGCTGGCTGTGGTGTTGTTTCTTGTACTGGTGTTGGAACTATCGTTGGTGTATTCTGTACAGTTTGCACAACTGTTTCTACAGGAGCTTGTGCTACTTGTGGCACCTGAGTTTCTTGATTCACAGGAGCTGAAGTTTCCTCCACTGGAGTTACTTTTACTTCCGGTTGTTGTTCTGCTTGGGCAGAGACAACTTGTTCATTTGTTATAGTCGATTCTACTTGAGAAGGTTGAGATGGCTCAGCTACTCTTGTAGACGTGTTCTGTTCTGGTTTCGCTGATACAGGGGTTGATACAGACGCTACTTGTATGTTTGTTGGTTGAGACTGGGCAGTTTGATTGCCACTTGCAACCGATATATTTGTACCACATATTGGACAAGAGTTAACTCCTGCTTGTAGTGGATTACCGCATTTTGGACAATTATTCATGATGATTCCCTCCTATTGTTATAGTTTTATTATAATATAGTTAGAAAAAAAAAGCTATAGAAATTTAAATAACTATAGCTATAAGATTATTAGATCCTTTATTTACTATTTTTGTTACAGTTTGAGAAAGTTTATACCTTGTAGATTCTGGAACTACTGATAACTTAGCTTGAATTCCTTCTTTTACTATAACATCTAGACTACGACCAAAAATCTCACTTCGCCAAATATTTTCTGGATTCGTTTCATAATCTTTCATCAAATAATTAATTAATTCTTTACTTTGTAATTCGCTACCTATTATTGGTTCAAAAACACTTACAACATCTGCTTTAATAATATGATATGAAGCTGCTGTTGCTTTTAACTTAACACCAAATCTACTGCCTTGTTTTACAATAGATGGCGTTTCTAATTGCATTTCTTTTAAAGTTGGATATACAATACCATATCCTGTTTGTTTAGCTGTTTTTATGGCTGTTTTAATAATTTCAGTTTCCTCTTTAGATTCTTTATATGATGCAAATATTTTCAACATACCAGCTTTGGTATTAACTGTATCTCCCATCATTTCATTTAAAACTTCATTATATAGAGAATCGTCACTATCAAGATTAACATTTACTATACCTGTTGAGGTATCTACATTACTTATATAAGCCTTACTAATATATTTACTATCTTTAAAATATGTAAGTATCTCATCAACATCCTTTAATTTATTAATACTTAATGTACTTGATTTTATTTTTGTTAAATATTCTTCTTTAACCATATGATTATTAGGTAGAATATGAACCCATTCTGGAAGTCTAATATCGATGCTTAAAACTGGAAATTCATATAAAGCTGATTTTAAAATATCATAAATTTCATATTCAGTCATAGTCTCGACACTAATTGGAAGAACTGGAACATTGTGCTCTTCTTTTAAGGAATTTGCAAGATTTCTCGTTGCTTCTGATTCTGGATGAGATGTGTTTAAGACAACAATAAAAGGTTTGTTAATGCTCTTTAATTCTGTGATTACTTTTTGTTCTGCTTCGATATAACTTTCCCTATTTATTTCTCCAAATGATCCATCAGATGTTACAACTATACCTATTGTCGCATGATCCTTAATAACTTTTTCTGTGCCTATTTCTGCTGCTGTTTCAAAATTTACTGGTTCTTTAAACCACGGAGTTAAAACCATTCGAGGATTACCATTTTCATCTTCATATCCGTTAGCTCCTGGAATAATATAACCAACACAATCAATTAACTTAACATTAGTAGTAAATTCTTCAACTTTAATTGTTGCACCATTACTTGGAACAAACTTTGGTTCTGTTGTCATTATTGTTTTACCTTGTGCACTTTGAGGTATTTCATCTAAACAATGTTTCTTTTCATACTCATCAGTAATATTAGGCACAACTAGATTCTCAATAAATCTTTTTATAAATGTAGACTTTCCTGTTCTAACAGCTCCGACTACACCTAAATAAATTTCTCCATTACCCCTTTTAGAAATAGATTCTATAATTTTGTTATCTTTCAATATAACACCCCTATCATTTCTAATTAAGTTTATGTAATGGACAATCATTTAGAACACAAAAACTAATATTTCAAAAAAAAAATTAGTTATCTAATAACTAACTTTCATAAATATCATCAATTTTCCATATTTTAGAATTCTTTATTATTATACCTGTTCCACAATATGGACATGATTTTACTCCTAACTCTTTTATAGGAGCACCACAATTTTTACAATTTAAACTTACGCCATATTCTCCATCTACTTTTGTCTCATCGTAAACATAAATCATATCTGTATTGTAACGAGATTGAATTTTCTTATGTCCTTTTTTAGTCTCTTTCAAATATTCTAAAGAAGACTGAAAAGTAATTATGCAAGCTCCATTACTATTTTTATAGGAATTAATTACTGTACGATGAATCTTTGTTGACTTTATAGATTCTTCAAATTTACTTAAATTATCAATATCATTTACTATTTTAGAATTTAGCTTGTTACTTATACTGTCTTGATGTTGAACTTTTCCTTTTTCTAAAGATTTAAAATATTTTAATAGAGAATTTTCAGCAATTGACTTTATTTCGTTAATATCCAATTCAGGGAAATCCCTTTTGATTTTAGGAATTAAAACTGAATCCATACTAGAAACTGACTTAGGGGTTTCACTCAACTCTAATTCTTGATTTTTAAAACCATCAATAATATTGGGTGTTCCAAAAACTTGATTAGATAAGTCAGATAATCTTTTTTTTATATAAAAGAAAATTCCTAGAATAAATATTAAGATAACTAAAACAAGAATAAGAATTATTATAGTTGTTATGTTCATATAAATCACCTATTAAAATTATAACATAATTTATTTAAAAATATATTTTATTGTGATATAATAATTAATAATAGATGGAGGTACGTTTAAGATGAATGAAAAAAAGACAACTGAAAAAAATCAAGAAGTTCAAATTAAACAAATTAATCCTCGTACTGAACTAAATGAATTGGAAAAAACAGCAATTTTACAATTTGAAATTGAAAAAAAAGAGGAAGAACTAGGAAAAACTAGTCAATTTAAAATATTGAACTCTAAACAAAAAAATAACGGAGATTTAGAACTACCTTCTTTAAAAAATGGAAAGAAGAATAGTCTTAGTGAAACTATAAAAATTAAATTAAGTGATTTAAGAGCAGCTATCGATCAAGAAGAATTAGAAATGCCTTCTTTAAAAAAGAAAAAGTCACTATATGATACTGTTATAATAAAGCTAGATGATATCATTAACAGTAAAAGTGTATTGAGAAATTACACTACTAAAAAAGTAACTAATGTAGAATATCCTAAAAAAAACAATAAAAAATCTTTTTTTAGGTTTAAAAGAAATTTAACTAAATCTAAGAATTTTAAATTAAATGTTATGAGCGATGAATTTGGTAGTCAATTATATAATTTAAACAGAATTGCTTTAACTAATTTAAGTAAAAATAGAAACGTTGAAGTTAGAAAAAATAATATACTTTCCAAATTAGATAAAATAGAAAAAATTCACATTAGTAAATCTAATTATTTAAAATATCAAAAAAATTTAAACAAGTTTGCTATTAATAAATTATATTATAAATATGCACCGAAAGAGTCAAAAAGATATAGGTTATATCAATTTAGTGTTGTTCTTTCTGGACTAGTATTTATACTTACTAGTACAATCGTAGTTAATTGGTTTATTCAAGGTGCTTCTACTAACAATCTTAGCCATGCTTTAATAGAGGATGCTCCTATTGTACAAATAACAGATGGTGGTGAATTGGTCAATATGGATGAGCCAATACCTGAAGAAAATGAGGAATATAGTAATAAACAATCAATGTATTGGAGATATTTGAATACTCCTCTATCTAGTGTAGATTTTACAGAGTTATTAAAACAAAATAATGATACAGTTGGTTGGATGATAGTAAATAATACTAATGTTAATTATCCAGTAGTTCAAACTACGAATAATGAATACTATTTAAAACATTCTTTTGATAAGTCATCTAATAGTGCTGGTTGGGTTTATGCTGACTTTAGAGATGATTTTGATGAACTAAGTAAAAATACTGTTATATATGCTCATGGTAGAAAAGATAAAGTTATGTTTGGATCATTAACAAATACTCTTGATCCTAAATGGTATCAAAATAAAGATAATCAAATCATTCAATTTTCTACTTTAAAATATAATACAATGTGGCAAATTATTTCAATATATAAAATACAAGCAGAATCTTATTATATAACTACTGACTTTAGTAGTTCAGAATCGTTTGGTAATTTTGTTAATACAATGAAAAGCAGAAGTATCTATGACTTTGGTGTTGATGTAACAAAAGATGATAAATTACTAACATTATCAACCTGTTATAACGATAATGGTATAAGATTGGTAGTTCAAGCTAAATTAGTTAAGATACAGGAAAGATAAAAAGGAAAGATAATTCTTTCCTTTTTATTGTGTTTCTATCGAAAATATTTCTTTTTTTGTTCCATTTATATCTTCACCATATATACCTATCCATCCAAATTGATTTGAATATTCCTCCTCTGTAATATCATATTCTCCTGTTGATCCTTTAAAATCTTCTATTGACGGATCATTATATATTTTTATTGTTACATTTTTTATTATGTTTTTAGCTTTTTTAAATTTCTTTTCTTTAAAAGTGTACTTTATTTTCTTTTCCTCTTCTGTCGACATTATAGAATCATAGCCATTAAAACGACTGTCGAATAAAACATACTCTTTATTACATTCTAAACATTTGACTTTGATAATTTGAGTATTATCAAAATGTTTAATTTCTACTTTATCAGTTATTAACAACCCAAAAAGATGACTTTTGTATAAATATGATTTACCATCTTTTAGTGTTCCCCATTCATATGAAAAGAAGTGCCTTTTGTTAAACGCTTCTAGTTCTTTTTCATAATCAATTTCTTCTTGTGTTTTTTCTATATAGTTTTCATAAAATGCAAATTTATTTCCTCCACAAGAGCAAGAAATTGTTACTTCTATATAGTCATTTGTACTCTTTTTTAGTTTAGATAAATCTTCTAAATACTTTGGTATAGGTATCATTATGATAAACCTACTATCTCATCATTTTCTATATATATTCTTTCATAGTTTGGAGATGCAGGTAATCCTGGCATAGTAATAATACTTCCAAGATATATAGTGATAAAGCCTGCTCCGTTATATAGTTTAATATTTTTTACTGTTACTTCATAATTTTCTGGATTACCAAGATTATCTTTATCATCCGAAATAGAATATTGGGTTTTAGCTATACAGATTGTCTTTTTGTCTAAATTATTTTCTTCTAATGATTTTATAACATTTAGAGATTCTTCAGAATAATTAATTTTACTTGCTTTATATACGTTTTCAATGATGCTACTTATCTTATCTTTAAGAGAAGAATTTATGTCATATAAAGGTTTATACTCTTCTTCTGTATCAATAGCAAGTATTTCATTAGCTAACTCAATTGCTCCTTCTCCACCATCTTTATATGCAGTAGATACAGCAAATCTAACATTCTGTTTTTTACAATAATTTCTTACATATTCAATATCTTCTTCAATATCATTATCAAATTTATTTAAACATACAACAATATTTTTAGTTACATGTTTTAATATATCGATATGAGCTTTTAGGTTGCCAATACCATTAGATAAACTTTCTTGGCCATTATATTTTAATGCTTTTATAGTAGTAACTAAAACTGTTGCATGTGGCATTAAGTTATTAGCACGACATTTAATATCAAAAAATTTTAGAGCTCCTAAATCCGAACCAAAACCAGCTTCAGTAATACAATAATCACTTAACTTTAAAGATGTTGTTGTAGCTATTACGCTTGAACAACCATGAGCTATATTAGCAAACGGACCGCCATGAATAATAACAGGATTATGTTCAAGAGTTTGAACTAAGTTAGGTTTAATGGCATCTTTAAGTAATACTAGGAGAGAACCTGTTATGTTTAGTTCATGAACAAAGACTGGCTTGTTATCTTTTGTATATGCTAGTAAGATATTATCTAATTTATCTTTTAGATCATCCATATCTTTTGCAAGACATAAAATAGCCATTATTTCACTTGCTGCTGTTATATCAAATTTCTCTTTTCTCTCGTAATTTTTACTATGGATAGTAATATCTTTTAAAGCGCGGTCATTAACATCTAAACATCTATTAAATACTATTCTAGATTCATCTATGTTTAATAGATTTCCTTGAAAAATATGATTGTCTATAGCTGCACAAATTAAATTATTAGCAGCTGTTATGGCATGGAAGTCACCAGTAAAGTTCAAATTAATATCTTCCATTGGAATAACTTGAGAATGTCCACCACCAGTTGCTCCACCTTTTATACCAAATACTGGTCCTAGAGATGGTTCACGTAATGAAGCAGAAGCCTTAATACCAAGCTTACACATGGCATCTAAAAGACCAATAGATACAGTTGTTTTTCCTTCACCGAATGGAGTTGGAGATGTTGCTGTTACTAGTATTAACTTACCATAATTCCCTACTACATCCTTATAATTAATTTTAGCTTTATAATTACCATATAATTCTAGATTATCTTTGATTCCTAAATAATCACCTATTGATGTAATATGCTTTAATTCTACACTATGTGCTATTTCAATATCTGTCATTTAAATCACCTAGGATTAGTATATAATATTTAAAACATTTTATCTACACTTTTGGGAACTTTCCCTTTTAAGATGGTATCGATTATCTTATCTTCCTTATCTTTCGATACTTCTTTACCTGTTAGTGATGATAATGTACTTATTACCTCACGTAAAGAATTCTCATCTTGTAAATTTCCTTGTTGTAATTTAGAAGCTAAAGAAAGAATAGTATCTTTATTAACTTTTGTTTTCTTTTCTACTTTTGAAAAGAACTTATCATCAAAATTCATATAATCACCTACTATAGTCTATGAAAAAAATAAAATAAGTTTTCTGAATAATAAAAAAATAATTGGTAATACTAATAATGGTGATAAAAATGGAAAATAATTTTAGTCAAAAAATAGAATGCTGTGTTAAAGATTGCGTTCATTGTATGGATGGTTGTAGATGTAACTTAGAAAGTATTCAAGTTTCTAAAGATATAAGAAATGAGAATACGATGTATAATACATTATGTCAAAGTTATGAAGAAGAAAGATAATTTCTTCTTTTTTTAATATATTTTAATTAGGGATGATATAATGAATAAATTTAAAAAAATATATATTATAGGATTTAGTTTAGTACTTTTAATTATTTTAAGTATTGGTTTATTAATTATTATTCATGATAAAGAATTCAGTTTTAAAGATATAAGCGAAAGAACAAGGGATGAAAATTACATTATACAAATAAACTATCCTATTTTTAAGGGACAAAATAAAATAAATAAAGAAATTAAAAAATATGTAAATAGTGAAAAAGACAATTTTTTTAACACAATTAAAGGAAATGATATTAACGATAATCAGCTGAATATAGGATATAGTTATTCATTAAAAGATAATATTTACTCTTTTCATATCAGAACATATTCTATTACAGGAGATAATAACCAATATTATAGAAGTGATAAAATATATTATTTTAATAAAGATGATAATAGTAGTATTGCTTTAGATGACTTAATTGTAAATGATAAGATATATGAAATATTTAAAGACAAAATAAAAAATTATTTAAACGATCTTCCTGACGTTATCTATAATCAAGAAATATTAAATGATTTAGACTCGTTAGTGATATTTGGTAAAGATTATATTCAATTAATTATAAAACCAAATAAACTAATTTATAGTGATAGAGAGTTAATAATTAATATTAATTACATTGATGTATTTAAATATTTAAATAAAGATTATTTTACTAGTATAGAGGAGAATAAAGAAAAAATGGTAAAAAAAGATATTCCTCAAATAAGAGATAAAAGGTTATTTAATGGAAAAAAATTAGTTGCATTAACTTTTGATGATGGTCCAAGTTATGATAATACACAGAAGTTAATCGATGAACTTGATAAAAGAAATGCACGTGTGTCATTTTTTATGTTAGGAGAACACGCTATTAAACAACCTGAATTGGTTAAAGAAATTTATATTAGAGGACATACAGTTGGTTCTCATACTTATGATCATAAACAATTAACAAAGTTAAAAATGGATGAAATAATGTATGAAGTTAATTACACTAACGAAATAATTAAAGATATTACTGGAGAAGATGTGAAATACTTAAGACCTCCTTATGGTAGCTATAATAAAGAAATGTTAGAAGAAATAAATATGATTTTTATTTTATGGAGTGTGGATGTAGAAGATTGGAAACTTAAAGATGAAAAAAAGATAGCAAATTATATTATAGAAAATGTTAGTGATGGTGATGTTGTCTTAGTTCATGATATACATCGTGAAACAATTAATGGAGTAATAAAAGCAATTGACGAATTGCAAAATCAAGGTTTCGCTTTTGTATCAATAGAAGAACTTGCTTACTATAAGGGGATTGCAATGGAATCGCATAATGCTTATCGTTATTTTAAAAGTTAAAAAATACCAATATTGATATTTACTTTATGAGTAGATCAATATTGGTATTTTTTTTAATTAATTTTTTTATTATAATTGTAAAGGATTATTGTCTATTTCTATATTAACTTTGTTATTTAACATATATAGTTCATCTAGTTCTTTTAGAGAACTAAATATTTTTGGGTCTCGTTTATATTTTAAGATTATTTGGAAACGATAAACATTATTTATTTTAAACATAGAAGCTGTAGTTGGTCCAAGAATTATTGTATCATTGCTTATGTTCTTAGTTAAATAATTTTTTACTTTAATTATTTCTTTAGATGCTAAGTCATAATCTTTTGAAGCTATCTTAATACTAGTTAAATAATAGTATGGAGGATAATCTAATTTATGACGATTGCTCATTTCATAATTATAAAATTTCATGTAGTCTTGTTCTTGAACACATTTTAAAGTGTAATTTTCAGGATTAAAAGTTTGAAGAACTACTTCACCCTTTAGCTCACTACGCCCTGCTCTTCCTGCTACTTGGGATAATAGCGCAAAGGTCCTCTCTCCACTTCTAAAGTCTGGGATATTTAACGTCCCGTCGGCATTAATAACTCCTACTAACGTAACTAATGGGAAGTTGAGACCTTTTGAAATCATTTGAGTTCCTAGCAAGATGTCATACTCATGATTCTTAAACTTATTAATTATATCTTCGTGAGCTCCTTTATTTCTTGTTGTATCGGCATCCATTCGAATAACACGAGCGCTTGGGAACATCTTCTTTATTTCAGATTCGAGTTTTTCAGTACCTAATCCATAATCTGTTAAAGCTTTTTCATTACAATCTGGACATTCATCTGCCTTATAAATTGTATATCCACAATAGTGACATCTTAAATTATTAGATGACTTATGATAAGTTAAGGCTATATCACAATATGGACATTTATATGTGTAGCCACATGACTTACAAGATATGACAGTTGAATACCCTCGTCTATTTAACAAAAGAATAGTTTGCTCTTTTTTAGCTAGACGATCTAATATTTTAGATTTTAAAGTACTAGAAAATATAGTGTTACGTTGTTTCATCTCTTCTGACATATCAACTATTTCAACACTAGGTAATACAGATTCTCCAACTCTATTTGGCATTGAAATGTATTTATATACTCCTTTTAGTGCACGTGCCATACTCTCAAGAGATGGAGTTGCACTACCTAAAATGACGGGAATATGATTATAGTTTTTACGAAACTCTGCCATATCAAGAGCATGATAACGTGGATTAGAATCTTGTTTAAAAGTTTCACTATGCTCTTCATCTATAATAATAATTCCTAGATTTGTAAGAGGAGTGAAAATCGCACTACGTGTACCGACAACAATGTGAACTTCATCCCTTAGAATTTTTAGATATTCATCATATTTTTCACCAGTAGATAAACCACTATGGAATATAGCTACATCATCTCCAAAATGATCATAAAACTTATTAACAATTTGAGCTGTTAAAGATATTTCTGGAACTAACATAATGGCTTTCTTACCTAACGCAACTACTCTTTTTATAAGTTCGATATACACTTCAGTTTTACCTGAACCTGTTACGCCATGAATAAGATAAGTATCTTCACTATTTATATCAATGCTATTTAAAGCTTTTTGTTGATCTGAAGTAAAAGATATACTATTATTTTCTATTTTATGATTATTTAAACGATATATTTGTTCTTTTTCTTCGCAAATTAAACCGCAATCAAATAACTGACTTAACGTTGAAGAAGAATAAGTATTTTTTAATATTTTAGTTTCAATTAATAATGTTTTTAATATTTCTATTTGTTTAGTTCGTCTTGGATAGTTTCTAATATATGACTCTATATCTTCTTTAGATTTGTTTAATTTTATATAAGTTAGATATTTAGAATAATCTGTTTTTTGTTCTTTTACTTTAAGAGAACTAGGCAACATTGTTTGATAAGCGGTTATCTTTGTACATAAAGTTTTACTTTGAAGATAAGCACCTAATTCCATTAGTTCCTTATTAAGACAGAAATATTCATCTACAATGTCAACTATCTCCTTTAATTCATAATCTGCATTGTAAAAGTCCATAATCTTTATAACAAAACCATTTATTATTTTATGTCCGAATGGGACTTGGACTTTCATTCCTACTTTAATAGTATTTGATAAAGATTTTGGTATTATATAAGTGAATGTTTTATCTATTGATTTAGCACTATATTCTATTAAAACTTCTGCATACATAATATCACCTCAATCTTTTAAATCTTATTTATTATATCATGTATAATAATTGTTTGTTAAAGAAAAAATAATATAAAAGAAGATATTACTCCTTAGTTTCATTATATTTATTTCTTTTCATAAAATTTTTATCAAAGATTCTTTAGAGAATAAAAAGAACTAATAAAAATTATTAGTTCTTTTTATTTAGTGGCATCCTTGATGCAGTATCACTAGTCCCTTTTTTCTTTTATATTAGAATTAGATTATGGAATCTAATGCTAATCCAATCATATTATCTAGAGAAGTCTGTCTCTCTTCAGGTGTAACAATCACATCACTGAATTTTGAATCAACTGCTGTTACAATAACAGCTGCTTCACGATTAAAGGAATTAGCTATATGAATTAAACCGAAGCTTTCCATTTCTTCACCTAAAATCGTTAAATGCTCAGGAGCACGATTCATCAGCGCATCATCATCAACGTAAGGTCCAAATACATCAGTCGTCATTAAAGTACCTTTATGTATTTTTAAATTCTTATCTTTAGCTGTTTCATAAATCTTGTTTACTAGGTTCATTGACGGCTTTACGATGTTATCTTTATATCCGTTATATGAAAACGCAAAACTTGATTCTGTATAAATCTGATCAGCTAGTATTATTTCTGGTATCTCTACACTCTTATGTGATACCCCACATGTACCTATACGAATAATCTTTTGAACATTATAGAAATAAAATAATTCAAAAGCATATATACCACATGATGGCATTCCCATTCCAGATCCCATTACTGTTACTCTTTTATCTTTGTAATATCCAGTGAACCCTAACATATTTCTAACGTCTGTTACCTTTGTGGCGTCTTTTAAGAAATTTTTAGCTATGTACTCAGCTCTTAATGGATCTCCTGGTAGAATAACTATATCAGCAATATCTTCCTTCTTGGCATTCATATGAATTGGCTCTTTTTGAGGTTTCATATAATCAGTCCTCCTCTATGATTACATTATACATCATTTACATTTTAATTTTACAAATAAAAAACACCATTTACATTTTAAAATGTAAATGGTGTACACTGTTGATATAACTTTTATTTACTTTTTTAGACAGTGTTTGACTACTCTCTAATTGATTGTTAGTCCTTATTTTAGTCATCGTATCAGATTTTTCTAGAGGTTTTAAATCTATTAGTTCATACATACTCTTAGTACTTGCTACTCTTAAAATAAAAGTTTTTGGAAAATCTTCTGGTAAAGAGTCTAAAAAGTCAAAAATAAAACTAAATACTTCTCTAGGTATTTTTATATATTCTTTTGTTTCAACAAGACGTGATAAATTTATTAACTTTCCTCTTTCAATAAGAACTTGATAAATTATAGGCCCATATTCATCTTCAGTTATTTCTATTTTCTCTGACAATAGAAATCTTTCAGATGAATTAGCATATAGCGGTATAAATCCTTGTATCAATATGCTCATATCTGTTGCTATACTTTTATGTTTATTACTTAAACATACTTTATCACTGTTTCCAAATAATTCTATTAGGTATGTTAAGAAAGATAAATCATTTAAATCTTTTGAGGTAAATGAAACAATTTTACGATTTGGTTCAATATATTCATACCATCGTTCTATTTTTTTAATATCCTCTATTCCATTTGTAAATAGTACTCCTTTGTTTTTTAGTAAAGTATAAAATTCTCTTAAACTGTTTTCATTTGAAAGTGGTACTACTACTCTGTCCTTCACGCTAATAATTTGATGATATTGATCAAAAAATAAATCATTTGCTGAATCGTAGTAAATTCTTTTATTTCTTGGTATTATGTTTCTTATTATATTTCCTTCTAAATTTCTTTTATCTGAACAATAAAGCATTTAATCACCTTATTCTATTTGTATCTAGTATTTATTTTCTTAGTTAAACTTAAAGTATTATTGTCTATACAAACATTATTATTTATTCCAAGTCCTAATTCTATTTCTGGTTTTACTTCATAACCGTGAAAATCAGTTCCTCCTGATTCCAAAAGGCCGAATTCTTTTGCTAGATAATGATAATATGACCTTTGTTCTGGAGTATTGTTAGAATGTATTGACTCTATTGCACCTAAGCCAATGCTTTTTAAATATTTAACTTCGTTATATAATTGTTCATTCGACATTTCTAAGGACCATGGATGAGCTAGAGATGCAATGCCTCCAGCACCTGTTATCATCTGAATGCATTCTTCTTTAGATATACTTTTTTTTATATTTCTTATTTTTGAATCATTAAGATACTCTTTAAATGCTTCGCTAACAGTTTTTATATAACCATATTTAATCATAATAAGAGCTAACTGAGGACGTCCTATTTTTCCTTTTTTAGACAACAATTCCACTATATCTTCATCTGGTATAATAATCCCAAAATCATTTCTTAATTGCTTAATATATAACTTTATTGTATCTATTGAAGATTCTCTTAATTCCTTTAAACGACGATTCAATTCTTGATCATTTAAATCAAAGTTATAACCTAAGATGTGCATTTCTCCTTTAGGAACTTTGGCGCTTAATTCTACTCCACTATAGACGACAATATCTTTATCTCTTAATCTGATTAATTCTTTTGATCCTTCTATATCATCATGATCTGTTATAGCGAGAGTTTTGATACCTTTTTCTTTAGCATAATTTAATAATTCCTTAGGAGACATAGTTCCATCTGAATATATACTATGAGTATGTAAATCTACCATTTTACCACCACACTATTTATGATTACGATATGTTCCCCACCAATCAGGGATAAGCTCAGTTAATTTTTTCACCACATTTTTATCAATATCTACTAATATTTCCATATCATCAGAATGTACGCACAATTCCAATAAGTATTCTATACTATCTTCACTTGGTAAAATTACTTCTTCTAATTCATTTAAAATAACCATTTTTTTGATAATATTTTCATTATCATTTAACATATTAGTAATTGCATTTTTTTCAGCACTACAATTAATATTAGTATTTGATGTAATGCTCACACCATAATAAATTTTATTATTACTTCCTAAAATAGTGCAGACATTATTACCATATTCAATGAATGGTGAAATACTTGAAGCACATATATGCTTTTGAGCAGAATTATAAAGTTCAAGCCATACTTTATCCATAATACACCTTCTTTTAGTAATCTATAATAACATATGGATTTTAAATTTACAATGTACTTTAAATTTCCTTTCTATAGTCAGATGTCATATGAATACCTGTTGTTTCGCCTTCATAATTCTTATCTATGACAAAGAAAGCTATAGTAATATTCTCAACATCTTTTACTTTTTTCTTTGGAATAGTTAAATAGAAAACTTTATTAGTACCACTATATAAATCTTCTTCTATTTCCGAATAGTCATATAATTCATCATTTACTAATAATTTTTTTATTCTTACCTTCTTAGGATTACTTCTATCTTCATTAAAAATATTAAAATATATATATGTGTTATCTTTGTCTGTTTCTATTTTATAATAATTAATTAAAATATTATTACTATGATAAATCTCTATTAAACCTTCCAAATCATTTTTATATTCTATATTATTATAAACTTGAAAATTCAAACGTGTAGGTGTTCCTTTTTTTTCAGATGTATCAACTTTAACATATATAGTTAAATTTTTAAAAGCATAAATACCTAATGCATCTAATTCACTTTTATCAACTCTAACTGTGCCTGAAGTTGGTGTTCCTTCACTGTCTGAGAAATCTGTTATAGTAAGTTTTGCACTAGTATCAAATCCATCTATTAAAACTTTCTCAATAGTTAAAGTGGCTGATGTATAATTAGATTTTAAATCCACAGAAAAAGTATATCCTTTATCATCACCTTTGATATCATATAATTTAACATCACAATCATTAACACTGAATTTTTGATCACTCATTGAAGGAACAACTAATTGGTTAACTTTGTTATTCTTCTTATTTCCAAATAAACCTTTATTAGTATTTTGATTACTATTTCCTTGTTCATCTGTGTCTTTTTGCCATGGTAATTTAATATTCCAGTCAAATTTCTCACGATTTTTATATAAATAATAACCACCAAAACCGAATCCAGCTATAGAAATAATTATTACAAGAAACAAACCAAAATGATTTGTTGCTCTTTTTTCCATACGTACAACATTATCTTTTCTTCTTGACATAAAAACACACCCTTATTATCAATTACTATTATATCATAAAGATAAATAATTTATGGTACTTATTTAGAATATATTATATAATCTTTATAATAGAGGTTGTATTATGAAAAGATACTTAATATATTCAATTATTTTATTTGTGATAGGTTTTAACTTAGTTAATGCTAATGATTACTTAGAACTTGAGAAACCTATAATAGAATTTCCAACTATAGAACACTATAGTTTACAAGGATTTACTACAACAGATAAATACTTATTTATGGTATTAAATGGTTATGATGATCAAAAATCGATGATAAAAGTTTATGATTTAGAAACAAATAAGCTAGTGACTAGTTATGATTATAGTAGTTTAGGTCATGCTAATGATGTTACTTATAATAGTAGAAAGAATATGATATATGTTTTAGCTGGTGGGGGTAGTAAATTATTATTTGGTTTTGATGGTAGTACATTTAAACATTCTAGTCTTATAGAATTAGAATTACCTGGAAGAAGTATTACATATATAGATGAGAATGATACATATGCGATTAGAACTGTTAGTACTGGTTTTATATTAGATAGTGAACTTAACTTAAATAATAAAATACCGTTTATTATAGGAATGAATATTAGAAATGATGTTGGTAGACAAGGATGGTCCTATTACAATGGATATATTTATTATAGTAATTGGTCTTGGATAAGACTGGGTGGAGATGGAAGTAATTTTATTTTTGTATATGATATGAATGGTAAAGAAAAAGATGTCTTGTATACTAAAAATGACATTGGAGAGATTGAAGATGTTTCTTTTTATAAAGATAACATGATACTTGGTTTCAATGGATATGATGACAAGATAAAGTTCTACTCTATTCCTGTTCCAGAGATAAAAGAAGTACATCTTGAAGAAGTTGTAGAGAATTTAGATGAAGAAGATAATGAAGAAATTCCTTATGTTACTAATAAGATTAATATTTATGCTATTATTGGTATAGTAACTATAATCTTTATAAGTATAGTAATTATTTTAAAAAAGAAAAAGAACAAATGATTTATGTCTATTTGTTCTTTTATATTTGATAGAAATTAATTCTTGTATTACGATTGTGGTCTGATAAAACTATTTCGATAAATTTATTTAGAGTTATCTCTAGATGAAATGTACGATGATAGTCTTTAGGACTGAAACAATCAAAAATTAATAGTGAAGTATCCTTGTCATAATTATATTTACCTTTGATAATAGCATCTTTAATATATTGTAATTTAGTTTTATTGATATTTGAATCATGACGATTCTCATCTTTAGCATCTTCAAGTTGTTCACGTAATATTTTTATTTCTTTAACTAGTTTTTCTAATTCAGCACAATTACGTGCAAATCCCTGACTATTTTCTTCAATAAATTTAACGTCATTTTTAGGTTGTAATCTTGATTCATCTAAGTATTTATTAATACGACGATTTACAGCTACTACTTTTTTATTCAAAGTAGATAAATTACTTATAATAGTTTTATATTCTGGAGTTTCATAATCAATAATACTAGGTCTTAAATCATTTAATTTTAACAAAGAATAATTAAAATATTTATGTAGATTTGCTTCATCATAGATGTAATTAATATAAAAATCTGATATTGCTAAAGCATTTAAAATATCATCTTTTTTATCTTTTAAATCAAATAATTTACGACATTCATCTAAGCTATAATTACATTTATAAGCATGAGATAAACTTCTTAGAATTTCATAGTTATATATTAATTTTCTTCTATTAATGTTAGAAGAGCTATTATGACAATTTAATGTATCTTTGATAAATTCATTTGTTATTTCCGAACTATGTTCTTCATTTAGCATCTTTTCTATTTTAGCTTTATCTGCTTTATCAAAAGTAACTGTTTTTTTATTCACAGTTAGAAGATATTTATCTTTAGCTAATTTGCTATTTATATCTTGTAATTGTTTAAAATCGTATTCTTCAATTACTGACAATTCATCGATTAAATATTTTATATCTTGATAAGTTAATTTTTTTTCATCTTTTCTTGTTACACTATATTCATATAATTTTATGTTTTTGATAAATGATTTCAGTTTTTTATCTTCAATTTCTGGAATTGTTACAGAATTGAAACTATACGATAAAGCATCTTTCGATAAATTAACATTATTATTTAGAGATGTTATTAAAAAGTTAGAGAATTCAACTACCCAATCAGAATCTACAATTAGACCATTATCAAACTTAACAGTATTATTGTGATTGCAAATATATCCGCCATTAGATAAAGCTTGTTTTAGATAATCAACTAAGATTTCCTCTGATTTGATAGCAGGTACCTGTCTTTTAAAATAATTAATTCCCTTAACTTTATTCATATAATATTCTAATTCTTTTTTATCTAGTTTATTAAATTCTTCTTTTGTTATTCTATCTTTGTCATTCATTATTTGTAATGAAGTATACAATAGATCTAATGAAATATAGTCAAAATCATTAATAAACTTAATGCTTTTACTTTTATTATTTAATATTTTTTCGATATAAATTGTTAAAAATTCGTTTGATTTCGTCATATGAATAAAAGTATTTAATTTTGATATATTGTCTAAAATTGTATTTCCCCTTGTCATATTCTCACCTATTATAAATTATAACACAAAGATTTACTTATTGATATTATTTTTAGCAAAATAAAAAAGGATAAATACTTATCCTTAGGCTAAGTCTAATTCAGTAATTATTTCAATTCCATTTTCTTTTAAAAGACGGGCAGTCATACCATTTCCTTCTGTTTTGGTATGAGTAAATGTACCATCATAAATTATATTTGAACCACAAGAAGGACTTTTGGCTTTTAATAATGCTTTCTTAACTCCTAATTTTTTCGCAAGATTTAAAGATTCAACCGCTCCCCTTTTAAAGTTTTCAGTCACATCTTTTCCTTTATCTGAATAAACTCTATTATCTTTTATTTCTGATGGATCTCTTGGCGTTGTTAAACCTCCCCATACTTCGGGGCAGATTGGGATAATCTCTTTATCTTTTAAATAATCTAACACTTTTTCGTTTTCATTGTTTGTACCATCATATTTACAATTAACTCCTAGTAGACAAGCACTAACTAAAACTTTCTCTTTCATATACTTCTCCTTATTTTGACACGCATAACTATATTTTATCATATTTTAGAACTTTTTTTAATACTTGATAATATTTAGGTTTTTGATATACTTGAGTTATTAGAGGGAAGATATGAAAAATAAGAAAATTGGACAGATAGAAGAATTACTTAGTAAAGCACTTCTAGATTTAAATGAAAAAGATTATTTATTTTTATTAAATTCTAACGAATACTTAAAAAAGTATGATTCTGTTATGAGTAAAATGGATGATGTAATTTATTCTGATAATTATTTAAGCCAATTAAATGATGAACTTCTTGATGACATTATTAATTATTTAGAAGAAAAGTTGACTATTAATTAGTCAACTTTTTATATTTTAGTAATTTTACCAATAAACATAATGTCACTTGTTTCATTATTAATTATTAAGAATGCAAAAGGACGATTTAATATTACTTCCTTTTTAGCATCTTCTATTTCAAAGGTTTCCATATTCATTTTAGTTATATTACTTTTTACTGTTCCTAACTCATCTATATGAATATTTATTTTTTGAACATTCTTTGAAATACTGATCTTTTCATCACTAACTTTAGTAAAGTTAGATTTATTAGTAAATGATTCTGTAATATTATATTTTGATAATAAATCTACCAAGTCAGTTTCATACTGAATACTAAATTTAGGTAATCCAATTAGAGGAGATTCTTGTCTCTTAGAATTAATTAATCCATCAATATTTAAATTACTTAATGAAAAATCTTCATAACTTTTCGGCAATATTCCAACAAAACTATACTTTCCATCTTTAAAATTTTTGATGAAACCTGTAGCATATTCATTTTCAATATAACTTGATTCTTTATCTTTGATATACATCATATCTACAAAAGATACTTTATTATTAAATTCATAAAATTCTTTACTGGAAATACTAGCATTTTTAAAAGGAATATTCCATTCATAATTAAAATCTACTGAATTAATCATAATATAATTATTATTTATCAAATCTTTATCTTCGACTACTCTATTTATTTCGTTATAACTTATTGATTTTATCTTATTATTTATATTTAATGCTGATTCTTTTGTATTTGAAAAGTCTAAAGAAGTAATATTAAAGTTATACATTTTTATACTATCTAAAAATTCTTGATTAATATTTTTTTCGTTTAAAATATTGTTATTATATAGTTCATGATAGTCAGTTACTCTATTCATTATTTTATATGACTCGTGATTATATAAAACTTCATCTAATAGAGTTTTAAGTGTATATTCATTATAAGTTTTTTCTTTTTCTGATAATTTATAATTACTGATTACTTTTTCAGACAAATTATTTTTATGATTTAAATACTCGTATGTAAGAGATATTTTTTTAATTATTAACTGAAGTTTTTCTTTTTCTTCTTTGGATAAAGAGCCTATTTTGGAGATGGTTAATTCGTGATATGAAAGTGACTCTAGTTCGCTAATTAAACTTTCGTACAGTTCTTTATATTTGGCATCTATTTCTTGAGTTTGATTTAATGAAGATAATTTTTTTTGCATATCATTGTTTGTGTCTTTTAGATTCTTTTTAAAATATGATTGTAATTCTTTGGTACTATTATTATCACTACCGTTATATAATATAGCAAGACTGCTACTTATATTAAATGGAGAAATTACTTTATTATTATCATTTATATAATCAAGCATATTTGCAGCGGCATTAGCACTATAAATATTACCAGTAAAATATTTGATATCTTCTTTATATACTTCTTTTTTATTCATTGTTACAACACATATTGTTGTTCCTATTGCAATTAAAAAAAGTATGATTAATAATAACATATTTTGTTTAAGCTTTTCATTCTTTTTTGAAGAACTTTTTTTATTACTTCTTTTCAAAATTATGCACCACTTTCTACACCAGAATTAATGTGCATTGTTATTATATCATACTTTATAAAAGTTATAGTCTTATTTCTTTTCTTATCATTTTAATAATAATTTTAAATAATAAATAATATAAAAGAACCCATATTACAATAGAGATAGCAACAAATGTATATTTGTCTTTATTAATACAATAAATAACATCTAAAATCATTATTGATGTTAGTAATGTTATAAATATACCTATTAAAGTGTATTTACATAGTTTATTTGTTCCTTTTATTTTATTTTCTATGTAATCTAGTACTTCATCATTTCCATTTCTACCGAAAATCATTGAAACAAGTGTTAGTATAGTTTTTATCATATTTGTTATACATAATGTAATGAATAAGAATAACATTGGAATAATAATAAATAAATAAAAATAATGGAGTGTTATTAAAAGTCTATATAGAATTATTGAAATAGTTAAATATAGAACAATACTTATTATATATAAAGTAATATTAATTATTTTATTTCTCTTATATTCCATTACATTCACCTTTTTATTCTATTCTTTATTTATTATATCATATTTTTTACAAATGTTTTATTAATGATTCATATAAAATATCAACAATATAATTAGATGGTTCTAATTCGTATTTTTTTATTAACTCTTCTATAATGTTATCATTATATTTCGTATCTAAGTATTTAAATATTGATTCTTTAGAATTAGGAACTGTCTCTAAAAAGTTTTCTGTATATAAGTTATCTATTATAAGTAATGGTAAATCACTTGCCCACTCTTTAAAACTTTCTAAGATTTCTTTTGTACTATCTTTGTAAGTAAAAGATTGTTTATCATAGTCGATTAGATCTTTAAAATCTTGAAGAGCAATTAAATCTTCTCGAAGACGATAATCAAATCTGTCTAATAAATTTAAACCATTTAGTTTAATAGCTGAAAGTTGAATTATATCTCCTTTCTTTGGATGAATTGCTGTTGGTATTATTTCTAAAATTATATATTTTTCTTTTAATAGTTCCATATAAATAGTCCTTTCTTTTTATTTCGTTTATATTATACCACAAAATAAAAAAGGATACCCTTTTGGGTATCCAGTAATATACATTAAAAAAAATTAGTTTTTAAAAAGAAATTTTAGTCATTTTTTGTTTTTTTAAGTTTTTGTTAAATATTTTTAATTTGAAACGAATAAAACTTTATTATAAGCACTACAATAAAGTATTGACTAGTATTACCAAGTACCAGTCCAGCGAGCTGTAGCTTCATTCATGCTGTCGTAGTAATAATAATTTGAAACAAGTTTAATACCACCAGTATCAATATAGAAGTCTTTTGCTGCACTATAGCTTATGGTTGAAGTTGCATGAGCATAGTCAGCATCTAATTCTTGCTCTATAACTGTTGAATTTGGATCTGTTTTTTGAACATAAATATGTATAGATTGCGATAAAGATTTTAATGATCCTGTTGGTAAATGGAACATAGCGCCTGAACCGTTATTACCCTTATATTGATAATAACCTGCACCTGAGCCACATACATCATCAGTTGTACAATACTTTTGTGTAAAACTAATTTCATTAGCTAATTTTACGCTTCCAAAGTATCCAAGCCCTATTATATCATAGCTTCTTGTTGAAGGTATTTGCTTCCATGTTAATGTGCCAGCGTATTTATAATAATTAACGTTATGTTTGCTAATAGTTGCTGTTAATTTCTTATAACTAGTTTCTGTTGTCTGAGCTTGTGGAGAAATATCTGTATTGGAGTTTTCTGGTACATTATTATATTCTTCTTCACTAATCTCAGTTGTTATAGAATGAACTTCACCCATATTGGCACTTCTCATTAATGATGAATTACTCAATATGGTAACTGTTTTATAGTACTTTGTTGTTTCTGCTACTACTTCATCTAATTCTAACTCACTGCTTTCCAATAATTCTTCTGCTTTTACATTTGATATGCAGGCAATAAATAAAGCAAGAACAATTATTAGAATTTTTTTAGAATTCAATTTTTACCTCCTCTCTACTTTCTCATCGTATCACATCGAGTCGAAAAAATGCGATAGAGTTTTGCTCAATTTTATAGAGTTTAACTCTAATTTTTGAATCAATTTCCAAAATATAATTAAGGTTTGTTATTGTGTATTCGTTTCTCCTATAAAATGCTGTTTTATTGCAATTTCGACTTCAATCTCTTGATAATCGCTATTGTTATCCATAAAAATTATTTTTAGTGCCGATTTATCAAATTTTGATTCTAATTCACTTAAATGAGTATCTGTATTATAAAAATCACCATTATCAAAATCTAATTCATTAATTATTTCACTTAATTTGTATTTTTTATTTAATTCTTCAACCATTTCATAATTATAAATAACTTTAGAATCTACTGTTATAAACATTTTTATTTCATTTGTATATATTTCAGAAGTAGTACCTCTGGCTGGTTCTTGATAGTTTAATTTATTAATTAATATTAAGTTTTGGTGATTATTGAAAATTATATATCCTTTAATATTTATACGTTCATCTTGACTTATTATTTCATATACTTTTATTTCATTAGACTCGAGTTCTTGGTTTTCTTTATGTTTTAGTAATATTTTTATGGATAGAAATATAGTTATTAGAAATAAGACAAGAATTATAGTAATAAGAACAATTATCTTTATCTTATTTCTTTTATGCTTATTATCATCTGAAGAATTAAGTTCAGTTTTCTCATAGTTATTTAGATAACTCAATAAAACCATAATATCCGCATCTAAAACTTTACTTAATGGACCTAACATAGAAATATCTGGTAAATTACAATCACATTCCCATTTACTAATAGCTGTATTACTTATACCTAATTGCTTAGCTAATTCTTTTTGAGTTAAGCCTTTAGCTTTTCTTAATTTTTCTATATATTTACTCATTTTATTATCCATATACTACACTCTCCTTCACATAACTATAAAAAAAATACTCCTTTTGAGTATTTTAATTGAATAATAGTTAATAACAATTTATATATAATCTATAATATTTATTTTTAAATACTCTTCACTTAATTTTCTTTCGCTCTTTAATGATAAATATCATTAATTAAAAGTTTATTTAATTATTGTGTTGAATATTTATAATAATAAATAAATTATCTGGTATTAAAAATTTATTTTCTTCATCTTTGACTAAATAATCTTTTAATATTTTAAATTTTTACTTTTTAATAATATCACATTTATTTTTAATTGTCTTTATATTTTATATCATATTATTTAAAGAATTTATTTCATTAGAAATGTATCTTATCAAATCTGCAACATATTTTTCACCATTACCTTTTTCTTTTGTAAGTATAACAATGATGTATGGATTAGTTGTATCAAATATTCCAACATCATGAAAATAATCATTTGAATTACCATACTTATGTAAGTTAGAAAAAGAATAATCAAATGACAAATAGTTTCCATAATCATTAACAAAAAAAGATTTCAACTCATCTCCGTTATTGCTATTTTTTATAATTTCATATAAATGTTTTAAATAAGTTAATTGATCTGTTACAGTTGTATCACAATAATTATTTCTACAATTTAATTTATTTCCACCTATATTTAAAGCATAGTTTTCTAAATTATCAAAACCTATATAATTTATTAAGGCTGAGTGTGCATTGTTGTCAGAATTGCTAATTGCAAGTCTTACGTTTTCTTTTATGCTATTATCTAAAAGATTATTTTCATAAATATACATTGCATCTAATGTTTTTATTAAACTTGCACCAAAATATATTTTATTTTCTTGATATAAATAAGTAAAATTACTTTTCAAATTAATATATCCAACACTAACATTATAATTAGATAAATACTTATTTAGATTGTCTATTTTTGTATTTATAGCGTCGCTATTACTTGTCGAGTTTATATATTTTTTAGTATTTGGTATTACTCTAATAGTACGTTTTGTTTGAACTTTATTATTTGACGAATCAGAAACTGAATAGATTATTTCGTAAGTTCCTATTTTATTAGACTCTAAATTTGTTGATACAACGACATTTTTTGTTATATCTCCATCAATGTTATCTATAGCATTAAAACCTGGTTCAAGATATTCTTCACCTTTTCTTAATTCTATATCATTTCCAACGAGTATTATTTCTGGATTTATAAAGTCTTCTTTAGATATGTATTCATAAGACTTTGTTATTACTTCTTTAGTTTTATCTTTTTTTAAAGTTATTGAGTTTGACGACGAAAATATGAGTAAAGATAAAGTTGTTATCAACAACAAAAAATAAATAAATTTATGTTTTTTACTCATAATTCACCTACTTACTCAGATTAAAAAGCATGATTTGCCATGCTTTAACTACATATTTTTTTTACATATTCATACAATGATGAGTTGTACGAATAAAGACCACTAGTGTCACCACGATATACCTTTGGATTCTCTTCGTCTATATCGAATGCTATGTAATTATCTCCTGAAATTATTTTATAATCGCCATTTATTTGACCTTTTGTTCTGCTATCCTCAGATAATTTCATTATTTTTCGATATTCAACATTTATTGAAGATATATCATCTGTTTTAACACTACAAGGACGATATTCATGTTCATTTTCTGTTCCTTCTTTGTCATATAGCTTATATACTTTTATGTCTATGTTTTGTGTTTTAGGCGTTTTTGCATTAGCAAAGATAAACGCTAATATACATATAGTAATCATTATAATTCCAACTATTATAGCTATTCTTATCTCTTTATTTTCTACCATGTTATCATCTCCTATTTAAGTATAACACATTTTTTAATATTATTTAATCACTTCATATTTTAATTCAAGGTAAGAATTTTCTAATACTTTGAAATCTACTAGTTTTAGGGCTTTTAATTTATTTAGTTCTTCTATGCTTGTTATAGATGAACCATCTATTAATGTGGTTGTATCTTTACCACCTACTAATAATGGCGCTATTACGATATGAATATAATCTATTAGATTTTCTCTTAATAATAGACTATTTAAACTACCACCAGACTGAATTGTTAAACGTTCTATATTATATATTCTTTTTAAATCCTCTAATAATTCTGAAAGATTTAATTCTTCATATTCTAAAATAATTAAGTTAGAATATTTCTCTTTTAGTTTATAAGCAGGATGATTTTTATTTGTTGTTACAAGAAAAAGTTTTTCAACCCAGTTACATAAATAATTTATTCCAGAATCTTTAAGATGTGGTTTGTTATCAATAATTATGAAACTTATTGTTTTTTCAGGTATTTCGGTTCTTTCATTAACTCCAATCTTAGCCATTACACGGCCTGTATTTAAAGAATAAAGATCTGTTTCTTGTTCTAATTCATAATATTGATTAATTCCTTCTTTAACTCCATCTATTTTACACCAGTCTTTATCAGCATCTAGCAAATCGCTGTTTCCACTGGTTATCTTACCATCTAAAGATTCTAGCATAAATAATGTTGTTATAGGTTTATTTTTCATTTTTTCTCCTCTTTTCTAAATTGTCTATTTTTCAAAAAATAATATTTAATTTCTTTTTTCTAAAACAACAAACGTTTCAACGTGATGAGTATATGGAAACATATCAAGACCTTTTATTTCAATTACATTATAATAACTTGATAGTTCTTTTAAATCTCGAGCTAAAGTAATTGGATCACAAGAAACATAAATAATTTTACATGGTTTAAAGTTAATAATTGTCTCTTTTGTTATGTTATCTAAGCCTGCTCGTGGTGGGTCAACAATGATAGTATCTACTTTCTCCTTTATCTTAGGAAGACAAGTCGATACATCACCTAACATATAAAAAATATTATCTCTTTTATTTATTTTGGAATTTGTTATAGCATTTAATACAGCATTTTTAACAATCTCAATACCAAAAGCTTTTTTGGCATTTCTAGATGCATTGATACCTAATGTACCTACTCCACAATATAGATCTAGAATTACTTCGTCGTTATCAATGTAATTATTGATTAAATTAAATATTTTTGAACATATATATCTATTTATTTGAAAAAATGAATCATAAGATACAGTAAATAGTTGATGATTTATTATTTCTATGAAGCTGGAATCTCCATTAACAACTTTATCATTTACAACAATACCCGCTATTTTATGATGGGTTTTTAAATAAGTGATATCTGGATTTATATTATCTTTAGATTTTATCCAAATTAATAATTCATTATTATAATTAGAACGAATTACTAGTTCACCATTTTTAATATTTAGATATTTTATATCTTTTAAAAACTCTATTATTGATTCCTCTGCTAGTAAACACTTATTTATTTCTATTAATTTATGAGATGAATTTTTATAATATCCATATTTACCATTTACTATTTTTAAAGTTATTTTATTACGATATGAAAGAGTCTTAATACTTGGAATTATTTCAATATTTGATTTTATGTTTGCATATTTAGAAATGATACTTTCTAGTTTTTCTTTTTTATATTTTATAGTATCTTCATATGTACTATGAAGAAGTTCGCAGCCACCACATATGCCGAAATATGGGCATGGGCTTTCTACTCTATTCTTACTAGAGATAAGATATTCTGTAACAACTGCTTCATTATATTTTTTTGATTCTTTTGTAAGTTTGATTTTTACTATTTCTCCTGGTAGTGTATTAGGAACAAAAGTTATTTTTGAATCAACATAACATATTCCTCGACCTTGATTATCAATTTTTTCTATTTTAACTTCATTCATATTTGTACCTCAACTCAATTATACTATAAATTACTAAAAATTATAAAAAGAAGTAATAAAAATACTTCTTTAAATATTATTTACCTCTTCAAAAGATAAATTACATGATGTTGCTATTTCTTCTATAGACATACCTATAGCTTTTAGGTTTTTGGCAATCTCTATCTGTTGAATTAATTTTCCTTGCTCAATTCCTTCTGCTATTCCTTCAGCTCTTCCTTCAGCTCTAGCATCATCCTTATACGATTGTAATAAGATTTCATCAAATTCATCATGATCATACAAATCTACAAATTCCTCATCACTACCAAGTCTTTTTAATTCCTTCATAATGGTTTCCCTCTCTTTATTTCCTTTAGCAAGACTCTCCATTTCTTCATAACTTTTTGCAGTAAACATTGCTAAATCTTTATATATTTCATCACATCCATCATAACACATTTCCTTTATGTTTGGTAGATATACATCATGAAACTTTATTCCTTTTCTAATTAAATCATTTTCTAAATCGCGTGATACATAATGTGATATAGCAACACTCTTCTTTGTTCTATTAAGAAAGCCATTTATATTAACCTGTTCAACATCTATCTCCATCTTATATTTATCACTATTTTCCATTCCTGAGTAAAACTCTCCAGCTAACTTATAAATATATGAATCATTTTTATTAACAATAACTTTCTTATATTCACTATTTAGTTCAACATTTATTTTTTTATAATTATCCTTAGAACAAAGTAAAATATCTAGTCGATTTGCCAAGCTTTTATAACTATTTGCACCTAATTCATTCATACCTAAAATAAAATCATTAGTATCATATCCAACTAAATTAGAAATGATTCTATTTAAGAATTTTTTACTATTTTCACTTCCTTTTACCCATAAAGTTTTAAAGGTAAAATCCCTCATTAAAGATATAAATTTAATATTTTTATTCACTTATTTTTCCTCCCTTTAATTTATAATTAATATTTTATTTATCTTAAAAAACAACCTCCTTCTACCCTATATATTCTCTATAAACTTTCCATTTCCTTCTTTTTTTTTAAAAATTTTTTTACTATTGTTTAAACACGAAAAAGTTTAGATTTATAAATGTTTTTTTTATAATTTAGTAATTTTTGGTAATACTAGTACTGGTGATAATATGTTATACGAAAAGTTAAAAAAAGATTTTAATAATACTGATGATTTAAAACATAAAAATATTAACAATGTTCATGTAGTATATTTAGAAAGTTTATGTAGTAGTGATAAAGTTAATGATTATATATTACAAAACTTAACTATTGGTCATGAATTTTATTTTTTAAAGAATATTGTTAGTGGACCAAATATTATTTATGTTAAAGATTATAATTCAATTAAAGATTATATTATGGGTGGATTCGCTTTAGTTTATAATGATGAAGATATTTTGGTATGTGAATGTAAGGGGGACTTATATCGTTCTATTAATACTCCTTCTGCCGAACCTTCTGTTAACGGTCCTAAAGATTCATTTAATGAAAGTATTCAAATGAATTTAGGATTAATAAAAAGAAGAATAAAAACAGAAAATCTGGTAAATGAAGACTTTACAATTGGTAGAAAAACTAAAACACAAGTTTCCTTATTATATATTAAAGATATCGCCAAGAAGAAGTATGTTAAAGAAATAAGAAAAAGATTAAAAAATATTGATATTGATGGACTTATTGATATTGAAGTATTACCTAGCTATATTAATGAAGATAAATCTCCTTTACCTACGATGATGAAGACAGAAAGACCTGATAAAGTAAGTACTTCTTTACTTGAAGGAAAAATAGTAATTATAGCCGATAATTCGCCATATGCTCTTATTATGCCTGCTTTTTTTGTTGACTTTATTAATCCACAAGGAGACTTGTATGTAAAAGCTGTAGATGTTAATTTCTTAAAAATACTAAGATTAATATGTCTTGTTATTACACTACTACTTCCTGCTTTATATATTTCAATAATTAACTATAATCCTGAAACAATACCACTAAAGTTATTATTATCATTTCAGTCGGCTAGAAGTGGTGTTCCTTTTCCATCAGCATTTGAATCAGTATTTATGATAATAATATGTTCTATTTTAAGAGAGAGTGATATAAGATTTCCTTCAAATTACGGAAGTTCGATATCTATTCTTGGAGCTTTAGTATTAGGTGAAGCTGCAGTTGCTGCTAATGTTGCTAGTCCAATAATGATTATTATTATAGGAATAACTTTTATTACTAGTTTGGTATATAATAGTGGCGATATAATAGATGGTCTTAAAATTTATAGATTATTACTCTTGTTTTTTGCAACGATTCTTGGGTTGTATGGTATGATATTAGGATTATTTTTAGTACTTATTCATATAGCTTCGATAAAGACTTTGGATGAACCATATCTTTATCCAGTAGCACCATATGATAAAACTTATTTATTTAAAACTGTAGTAAAAAAAGGAAAAGATAAAAAAAGAAGTAAAGTATTATCAAATAATGAATATAAGGTGAAAGAATGAAAAAGATAATTTTACTTATTGTTTGTTTATTCTTCTTAACTGGATGCTATGATTATCAGGAATTAAGTGATATGAACATTGTTAATGGTATTGGAGTTGACTTTAAAGATGAAGAATATATCGTTAGTTTAGAGATGGTTGAAAGTTCTAAAGGAGAATCTAGTAGTCAGATAACTACTAATGTTATTACTGCAAAAGATACTATATTTGCAAATGCTTTAAATAAAGCAGTTAATAATTCTAGTAAAAAAGCCTATTTTAAACATGTTGATTTAGTTATTATAAGTGAGGAAGCTGCTAAAAATGGAATTGAAGATATTGTTGATTATATGTTACGTGATGTAACTGTTAGTTCTTCATTCTTTACGGTTGTTGCTGAGGATCCAGAAGAAATACTTAGTACAGAATCTGAGGAGGATTCTATCAGTAATTTAATAGTTGATACGATTAGATATAATGTAGATGCCTCACAAATAGATAATATAGATTTGATTGTTAGTAATATAACTAATGAAAGAAAAGATATTGCTCTGCCATATATTGAAATGGATGATAAGAATGTCATTATAGATAATATTGCTTATTTTAAAAAAGCTAAAATGGTTTCTAAAATGAATAATAAAATGTATAATTTCTTAGTATTAAAAAGTGATAATTTAGATTTTGATAGTGATGATAATGTAATAAATATTTATAAGAAAGATATTAGTTATGATATTAAGAAAGATAAGATAATAATAAATATTAAAGGTATGGGTAAAGTTAAGAAAGTTAATGAAGACATCCATTTAGAAGATAAGAAAAGTTATAAAGTTATAGAAGAAGCTATTCAAAAAAAGATAGCTACTGAAGTTGAAGAATTTATTGATGAGGCTTTAAAAAATGAGTCTGATTTAGTAGGATTTAAAGATTTATATTACAGAGTTTATAGCAAGGAGAAAGATAATATACCTTATGAAGTTAATGTAGATGTTAAAATCACTAGAAATGGAGCTATTTATGAAACAATACATGATTAATAAAAAACAATATATAATTTTAAGCTTCTATTTAACACGTGTATTGTTTTTAGGAATTGGTTTTAGTGTGTTAGTAGGTATTGGTAAAAACAGTCTACTTATTGCTAGTATTTTAGGAATGTTACTTGGCTATTTTCTATTATATTTATTTTATAGAAAAGGTGGTATAAGTAAGATATCAAATGTCTTAATAAGTATTACTACTTTGACGGCAAGCTTGCTTGCTATAACAACGCTTACTGGAACATATTTGTTATATGATACTCCTACTCTATTTATTATGGGGGCTTTCTTCCTAGTACTTATTTTTGGAGCTTCTAAAGAGTTAAAGATAACATCAAGAGTTAGTGAATTATTTTGTCCATTATCAGTAATATTTATTATATTTGGTTTAATAGCTTTAATCTCTTTAGTATCTTTATATAATTTATTACCTTTCTTTAATACTAGCTTTTGGGAATTTATAAAATGTATTATAGTTTTTACTGCTACTTCATTAATGCCTAACTTATTACTTTTAAATTATAAAGATGATTTAAAGTTTAAGGATGTTGGTAAAGGTTATCTACTTGGGTCTATATTAACTATTATAGTAATGTTTTTTATACTAAGTATTTATGGGTCAGAGTTTGCTAGTACAGTAAGATTTCCTGAATACTTAATGCTAAATAAAATAAATTTATTTAATTATGTAAGTAATGTTGAAAATATATTAGTTATGGAATGGGTTGTTAATTTAACTATTTGTGGTTTAATTTGTGTTAAGATATTGTTTAAAAATTTAAATACATATATCGTTGCAACTATACTTGTATTAATTGTATTAGGAACAGAATTTTTAATGATAAGAAATTATGTTAATGTACTAATATTCAAAAATGGTGTTTATTTTGTTTGTGCTATTTTAATTGGCGTTAGTTTGTTATTAAAAAACAAGAATCGTAATTGATTCTTGTTTATTTTATTTTTAATTCATAAATTCTTTTTTTACCATATTTAGTATTTACTTCTTTTTTTAATTTAAAACCATATTTTTCGTAAAAGTTTTCATGATGAGAATGAAGATATAGTTTAGTAAATCCTAGAGATTTAGTTTTCTCTATGGCATCATTAATTAATATTTTACTATAACCATTGTTACGATATTTCTCTTTTACATATATATTAGCAACATATGGAGTGAATGTTTCACTTTCAATGTCATCTTTTTCATTTATTTCATATGTTCCTATTAAAGTATCATTTATAATAAGGGCATATATACTTGGTAAAGTATCTTTATTAAGATTTTCGCCATAAGAAGAATCTATTTCTTTTAGGGATTTATGTTTGATATCCTTACCCCACCAGTTATAATAAATATTTATTATTTCTTGATAATATCTATTTTTAGTGTTTATTTTACTTATTTGCACTTATATTTTGCACCTCTGGATTATTAAATATTTGTTCAGAATTAGAGTTACCTTTTACTTTATAAACTAAGGCTTTTGTTTCTAATCCATTAGTATTTATATTATATATTGATATTATATATCCAAATGTATTTTTATAACCTAGTGCGTTTAAGCGTTCAAGAACCCTATCAATCATAATAGAATAATCAGTATTGTCACCAAATTGAGCTGATATGCTAATGATATATTTGAAATTTTTACTATTGATAAATTCTAGTGGTTTTTTTAGTAATTCATTTTCAAAATTAAGTTTTGTACTTACTTTATATTGATTACTAAGGCTATTTTCCAGTTCATATCTATCATAGTATTCATCACAATCGGCACAATCTCCATAAAAATAACAGTTTTCTTCTGGATATAACGAAATATCTACTTCTTTAGCTCCTACAGAATTTAATATGTCTCTTGATAAAGCTGTTTTTGTTTCATATAAGAATAAAACATCAATATAATTATCTGACACAATATATTCTACTGAACCTTCGTTGTAAGCCGTTGATATAACTGTTATGTCATTAAGATTTTTATCTAAACAGTGACGTTCTGTAACACGATGATTATATTGGTCTATTTTTGAATTATATTTACCAACAGTTAATTTTTTTTCGTTTTCAGCTGCAGAATTTGCATATGTCCCACAAGTAAATTCTGTACTATATCTTTGTTTTAGAGTTTTTAAGACAAATTCTGTTTCTGTTTCGGCTTTTACTTCAGCTTGTGTATTAAATAATAATTTGTAGAATTCCTCATGATAATTTTTTTCTAAATACATAGGTACTGCCACTAATGCAACAAAATATAAAATGTAACCTATTCCTTGAATGGCTTTAATACTTTTGTAATCACTAATTACTTTAGTTATAATAGTTGATGCTATAAGACCTAGAAAACCTATTACTGCAGATATTATAGCATAATATGTCCATAAATCCATCTGGTCTTCTTTTATCATTGATATGACAAAAGTTACAGCTGCTACTAATATACCACCTACCATAATAGAAGCTGGATAAGAGCTTTTATCTTTATATTTTGAGGCATTACTTATAGAAAATATAACGATAAAAATAGGTATTGCTGCTAATGCATAGATAGTTTTATTAACTGTCATATACATTGATGCGAAAATTATAATTGCATTTAAAATAACATATGTCATCATTTGATTTACTTCGCTTGCAGAAGCTGCTCTTTCTTCTTTTTCACGTGCTTCTTTTTCAGCATTTTCTCTTTTTTCCAATTCTTCTTGAGCTAATTTGTCATAATATGCTTGCGGTATCTCAATAATTGGTTTATTTTCTGGCTGGTTATTATTTTGAGGACTTATTGGATTGTTATTAGCATTATTATCATTCATTTTTGGAACTTCATTATTAAATGGATTGTTTTCATTTCCTGGCATTTAAAATCACCCTATTCTTTTTTAATTATAACATAAAAAATAAAAATAACAGTAAAAACTGTTATTTTAACCAAGACATTTTCTTATATAGTTTTATTGTAACTATTGTAATTAGTAATAAAGATAATGAAATAAGAATAATGTAATCAATAGTTTCAGGATTTGAAATAATCTCTTTATAATTAATTTTTATTATTACATCATTTTCTGGCATTATAAATGAATTATTTGATATCTTTATAATTTCTCCTTGACTATCTTTAACTATAATATTATCTACTTCATAACCTGAATTTGGAACTACATTGAATGATACTTTAGAATATGGGGTACTTGTTTCTGGTATTTCAATAGTACCAAAAGCATTATCTTCCTTGATAATATTTAAATTGAAAGAATAGAATAGAAGATTACTTGTAAAAGCTATTGTTTTTGGTCTTCTAAATGCTGAGAAAACAATATTATTTCCAACTTTATACATCTTATATATTTGACTGCCCTCATCAACATCTAATATTTCTTCGCTTATTAGATTACCGTTAAAATCATAAGTTAATATATATGAATTTTCATAATATTCAGTGTGTGCTAAAACAATTAATTTGTCTTTTACTACTTGAATATTACTATAAAAACTATAATCTTCGTTTATTTCATTAGTAATTAAATTGCCATCTTTATCAATAATAGTTAAGATTCCTTTATAATCATTACTATTTTCTTCATTGTAAAATGAATTATAATTTGTTCCAACAATGATGTATTTATCTTCAAGATATGTAGATTCGTAATAATGATTTTCTTTTTCTGATGTATTATTTATTTCACTATTAAAATGGATTAAATAATAATCGCCTTTCAATATTCCTTTTATATTATCAGATCCCAGTGAACTAAAACTAATTTCAGATACATTTAAATTTTCATCTATTTCATAAATATTAGTACTTGATAATATTTCATCTTCAGTTATCATTAAATATATTTTATTATTATAGTTATAAAGATTTATCGTGGCTGAATTGTCTAGTATATATGTTGTTTTTTCTTGATTGTGGATTTGAAGATTATTATCTATTAAATAAACTTTTAATACATTATTGTTTATACCAGCGACAAGATAATAGTCATTATATTTTATTATTTTTGTATTTGTTAAATCTTCAAATTTTTTAGCCGATTTCATAGTGTTGGAATTATCATAACTATAGATGTTTGTATAATCATAATTTTCTTCAAGAAAAATATAGCCATCTTTATTTCCTAATACATTATAAATATTAGATACTTCATAAAAATTATTATGACTAAACGTTAAAACAGTATCTTTAGCATTTACAATATTTATACTACTAATAAAAATAGTTAATATGATAAGTGTTAACATTTTATATATTCTTTTTTTCATAATCATCATCTACCTTATTATAATTATACTTTATTTTGAAATAAAAACAAATAGAAAGATTAAACTTTCTATTTGTATATTCTTGGTACTCTTTTGCCTACTGAGCACATTACCTCATAACTTATAGTTTCTAGATGTTTTGCAATGGATTCTATATGATTTATATCTTTGATAATTGTTACCTTGTCTCCAACTTTAATAGATTCATCTACTTTTACAAATAACATATCCATACAAATATTCCCTACTATTTTGTATTCTTTATCATTTATATAAACATAACGTCCAGTATTTTTTCTTATTATACCATCAGCATAGCCGATAGGTACGACTGCGATATATTCTTTATTTGTTACTTTATAATTTCCATTATAGCCAACTGTTTCATTTTCTACTTCATTAATTGCTATTATAGTACTATATAGACTAAAAGTAGATCTAAGATTTAAATCTTTATTTTCAGCTAAGCCATACATCGCAATCCCTAGGCGACAACCATTTGCATATGGTAATTTTTTATAATTTATGGTTGCATCGCTGGCACATAGATGAACTATAGGAATAGTACTTAAATCAATATTAGATGTAATTGATTCGAATTTAGTAAATTGTTTTATAGTTACATCTTCATTACTAGCTGAATGAATATGTGTATAAATTCCTTCTAAGTAAATATTACTTTTATTAATTAAGTGATACATTTCTTCAAATTCTTCTTTGTTATTCACGCCTAGGCGATTCATCCCAGTATTAATTTTTATATGAGCTTTTAAGTTATTTGTTTCTGTTGTAAGAATTTCTTTTAAATGAGAAATGTTATTAATTGTAATAGTTATGTTATTATCTATACATATAGATATATACTCTTTTTGGATTATTCCAAGACATAGAATTGGGATATCTTTATTGTACTTTCTAATATTTAGAGCTTCTTCTAGAGTTGCTACTGCTAAGTAGTTACATCCTCCTTTGATTATTGCTTCAACTGATTTTATATCGTTGTGGCCATAACAGTCTGCTTTAACGACACCAAAATAGTATTTGTAATCATTGTATTTATTTATTAGGCTTTTGACATTAGATTCAATATTTTCTAAATTTATTTCTACATAAGTATTTCTATACATTATTATCATCTTCCTTTTTTATATTCCATTTAGGTGGGTATATATATTCAATTTTATTTGGTTTAGGTTGGTATTTTTTCTTTATTTTTGTACGATTAGATTTCAGACTTGGCATTGCAACACGACAATATTTATCTAGTTCACAAAAAATATTTTGACAATCTATTAATTGTAAGGAGCGATTACCTATTGGTTTGAAATCAAGATTTAATCTTTCAAATTCTTCGTTTTGATGTTCATACATATATTTTATTATATCTTCGTTTGATAGTTTTCCTGTATCTATAAAACATTTTCTTATACCACGAAGAGAACCTGGTCCAGCAACTGTAAATTCATCTTCTTGCCAGTTAACTATATCACTATAGTTTATATCTGTTACAAGTTGATAAGCCATAAAGTTCCCTATTAAGGGATATGATTTTAGAATATTAAACGCTTCTTTCATTGTTTTGGAATCTAAGATTTTTAGATGAGATTTATCTATTATAAATATTTGTTTTAATAGACTTAGATGATTATCATGTTTTCTATCATATCCATAGGCTTTATTAGCACAACTTATATAAGCATCGCTATATATTTTGGTATTATTTTCTATGGCTTGGGTGAGAATTTTTGAATAATTATCAAAGTTGAAGTTACCTAATGTGATGTCTCCTAGGCTGCTTAATAATAGTTCCCAAGTAGATTCTTTATTAAATAATTTAAATAAAAGAATGCGAAATAACATATCTTCTTTAGAATAATTTGTACCATTATAAATGACATTTTTTAATAGATACTGACTTACTCGATCATTTACACGATAAGAGTTACAAAATTTATATTCTTGTAGGATTGGGTCGTTAGTCCATGGTGCTTGTTCGCCATTTTTCTTTTTAAAGAATATGTTTTGCCTTTCATAAGCAAAATACCAGTATAGGTCATAAACTTTCTCTCTCTTTTTCATATTAATCACTTCTTGTTTATTATATCACTAACTATAAAGAAAAAAGACTAGTGTATACACACACTAGTCAGTTATTTTATCTTTCTACGTCAATTAGACATTCATGTCCGTTTAAATCACATTTTTCTGTTAGTCCATCTTTTTTGACAATATCTAAAGATAGAGTTTCATTTTTGATGTATTCTGCAAATTCTTTAACACAGTTATCAACAGCTTCATCCCCGCTATAATATAGTGTTATTCTATCAGCAACATTGAAGTCTTTTGTCTTACGTAGTTGTTGAACTTTAGAAACCATTTCACGAGCAATTCCTTCTAGAATTAATTCGTCTGTTAATGTAGTTTCTAAAATAATAAAGTTATTATTTTCCATACCTACATTGAAACCTTCTTTAGAAGAAATTCTTACTTCAACCATTTCAGAAGTTATTTCTTTATCTTCGCCACCAATGTTCATAGTGATTGAGCCACCTTTTTGTAGTTTAGAAATTGAATCACTATCTAATTCTTCTAATAAGTGTTGGAATTCTTTAATTAGTGGACCAAATACTTTACCAACAACTTTGAAGTTTGGTTTAACTGAAAGATTCATATATTCATTTAAATCGTCTACAAATACGATGTTTTTGATATTTAATTCTTCTTGGATAAGTGGTACTAAGTCTTCAATAAGGTCTTTATTCTTACCATCAAGTAGTGCTTCACTAAGAGGTTGACGTACTTTAATCTTAGTTTCTTCACGTACGAAACGACCAATTGAGATTAAGCTACGAACTAAGTCCATACGAGCTTCGATATGTTCATCAATTAGAGATTCTTCATATACTGGGAAGTCAGTTAGATGAACTGATTTTTCACCAGTTAATTTAGTATAAATTTCTTCTGTAACGAATGGAACTACTGGAGCTATCATACGACATAAACCAGTTAAAACTTCGTAAGTAGTCATATATACTGCTTTTTTAGAATCATCTAAAACAGATGCCCAGAAACGTTTTCTATTTCTTCTAATGTACCAGTTAGATAAGTCTTCTGAAACGAATTCAGTAACAGCTTTAACTACTTTATTTAAATCATATTCTTCGTATGATTCAGTTACATATTTTAATAGTTTATTATATTTAGATAATAACCATTTATCGATTTCTTCTCTGTCTTTATATGGAACATTACATTCTTCAATATCGATATTATCAGTATTAGCATATAGTGCAAAGAAACTATATGTATTTTTTAATGGATTGAAGAATTTAGAATATACTTCTTTTAATCCATTCATATCGAAACGAAGTGGTGTCCATACTGGTGAAACATAAGGTAGATAGAATCTAACTACATCGGCACCATATTCTTTCATAGTTGTAAATGGTTCGACGATGTTACCTTTAGATTTAGACATCTTCTTACCTTCAGCATCTTGGATAAGGTCGTTAACTAAAACGTTTTTAAATGGAGCACAACCTTTTAAGAATGTAGAAATGATAATTAATGTATAGAACCATCCTCTAGTTTGGTCGATTCCTTCACAGATAAAATCAGCTGGGAATTGGTCTTCGAAAATGTCCATATTTTCAAATGGCCAGTGGTATTGAGCAAATGGCATTGAACCAGAGTCAAACCAACAATCAATAACATCTTTAGTACGAGTCATTGGTTTACCACATTTTGGACACTTTAAGTGAACGTTATCAACGTATGGTCTATGTAAATCGATTGTTTCATCAATTTCTTCAATTGCTTTTTCAACTAATTCTTTACGAGATCCAATCATTTCATCATGACCACATTCACAAGTCCAGTATGGTAGTGGAGTTCCCCAATATCTTGAACGAGATATTGCCCAATCGTTCATGTTTTCTAACCAGTTACCAAAACGTTTTTCACCAACGTAAGCTGGATACCAATTAACTTTTTTATTAGCTTCTACTATTTGGTCTTTAATATCAGTTACTCTTAAATAGTAAGAAGGTTTTGAATAGTAAACAAGTGGTGAGTCACATCTCCAGCAATGTGGGTAGTTGTGAATCATTTTTTGTTTTTTGAATAATTTATCATTTTCTTTTAAGTATTTGATAACTTCTTTGTCAGCATCAAATATTAACATACCAGCCCAAGGACCTTCTGTATATTTACCATCTTCTCCTACTGGATTTAAGTATGGTAGATTATATTTTTTACCAACTTTTGAGTCGTCCTCACCAAATGCTGGTGCAATATGAACGATACCTGTACCATCTTCTGCTGTAACATAGTCATCACAAGTTACAAAGAAAGCTTTTTTATCCACAGGTAATTCTGGGATTAATTGTTCATATTCCATGTATTCTAAATCTGTACCTTTGTAAGTTTCTAGTACTTCTACTTCATCACCTAGTACTTTTGAAACTAAGCTTTCAGCTAAAATAAATTTATAATCGCCTGATTTAACTTTAACATAAGTGTACTCTGGATTAACGCATAGTGCTACGTTTGAAAGTAATGTCCATGGTGTAGTTGTCCAAACTAAGAAATATACATCTTCGTCTTTCTTTTTCATTGGAACAATAACAGTCTCTACTGTATCTTCTTTATAACCTTGTGCTACTTCGTGTGAAGCAAGTCCTGTTCCACAACGTGGGCAGTATGGTAATATTTTATGTCCTTCATAAAATAAACCTTTATTAAAGAATTCTTTTAGAATATACCATTCAGTTTCAACGTAATTACAATCATATGTAACATATGGGTCTTCAACATCGATGAATTGTCCCATTTTTTCTGTTAAGTCAGTGAATGCTTCTTTATTTTTCCAAACTGATTCTTTACATTTTTCATTAAATTCTTTGATACCATATTTTTCAATATCTTGTTTACCAGTAAATCCTAGTTCTTTTTCAACTTGTAATTCTACTGGAAGACCATGAGTATCCCATCCTACTTTTCTTACTACTCTTTTTCCTTTCATTGTATGATATTTAGTGAATGAATCTTTTAAGAATTTAGCTAACATATGGTGGATACCTGGATAACCATTTGCTGTTGCTGGTCCATCATAGAAAACGAATTTTTTAGCTGCAGCACGATTAGCTAATGTTTCTTTGTAAATTGCTTGTACTCCACCCCATGATTTAAGTGTGTCTGCTTCTACTTCAGAAGCTAATCTTTTATCTAATTCTTCGAATTTTCTCATTATTTATTCTCCTCCATTTCAAAATTTAAATCTGCTAAATGCTCACCATCATGTCCATAGTGAGTATAGATACTGGCAACATCTAGTGTTACTATTTTACTTTTGTCTATTCCTAATTTATCTAAGCAATTATATACGGCTTCTTCTGAATTTCCTTCTATTTCCATATATTCAGGTATTAGTGGCCATCTATCTAAGTCTATTTCAACTCCATCAAGAATGTATTGTGTACGTTTATTTTGTTGGAATCCACGATTTTTATAGCCTAATACTTCTAAAATTTCATTAGCTTTATCAAAGTCACTAACTTCTATTTCTAGTTCTTTAGTACCATCTATTGACTTAGCTTCAATATCTTTAATAGTAATTGTTGAAGTTGTACCATTAGTTCTAAGTCTTATCCATTTATTATCACATTTAGGTTTTAAGTCATATACTAATCTTTGTTGTAAAGCACTAAATTTGAATTCTGCACCAAGACTTTCTAATTTTTTTACCATTTCATCGTGATTAATTTCTAATACTCTTACTTCGTATTCAATATTCATATAATCAGCTCCTTCTAAATAAAAAAACATTCATAAGCTTAAGGGCGAACTATGTCCGTGGTACCACCTTAATTTATGAATGTATCATACACTTAATACTTGTAACGTAAGTAAACGTTTATTCTTAATAAATTTCAGAATAACACATCAGAAGTGATTCTCAATATACTTTTATTTACTAATCTTGCACCGATGTGATTAGCTCTCTTAAAACTACTTATATATTGACGTCTTCATCAATTGCTTTACGAGTCTTAGTATACAACATTATTTTCTATAAAGTCAATTATTTGAATAAATTTTATTAATAAATTTATAATACTTTTTCTTTTTATTTTTCTTCAATATAATAAATGTTTTCTTTTGTTTTTGAATCAAATATTTTTATGTTATTAAAATATATTTGATTAGTAATAGATTCTTTATTAGGTTTTAAGATAGTTATTGTATCTTTATTTATTTTTACTTTTAAGATATTTTTATGACCTAAGTATTCATCTTCTAGTAATTTATATTTAAGTCCATCATTATTAAAAGAAATCTCTTCTGGACGAACACCAAATATAATAGTTTTATTAACATACTTATTTAAATTAGGATATTTTGTATAGTCTAATTTTATTTTATTATTCTGGTAATCTATATAATAATCATTATTTTGTTTAATTATTTTGCCTTTTAAGAAATTTATTTTTTCCTCGCCGAAAAAGGATGCGACGAAAGTGTTTTTAGGATTTTCATAGATGTTTTTAGGAGAATCATATTGCTCTATACCAGATTTACTTATAACTAGTATCTTTGTAGCTAAGTAACTTGCTTCTGTTTGATCATGTGTAACATATAGATAAGTTGCATTACTTTTCTTATAAATACTTTTTATTTCTTTTCTCATATTCTGTTTTAAAGATGTGTCTAAATTAGATAAAGGTTCATCAAACAAATAAATTTTAGGATTTCTAACTAATGCACGAGCAAGACCTACTCTTTGTTGTTCTCCGCCACTTAACTCTGATGGATAACGATTAAGTAATTGTTTTATATTTAAAGATTCTGAGGCTTTATTTACTAATTCATTTATTTTATCTTTAGGTATTTTTTGATTTTTTAAACCAAAAGCTATATTATCTTTTACTTTCATACTTTTAAATAATGCATAGTTTTGGAATACAAAAGCAGTATCGTTGTTTGTTAGTTTCTTACCATCGTTTAGTATTTCACCTTTACTTGGTTTTTCAAAACCAGCAAGAAGTCTTAAAAGTGTTGTTTTACCTGCCCCTGATGGACCTACAATACATAAGAATTCATGATTATCTACTGTTAGCGATAAATCGTCATATATAACATTGTCGTTATAAGCAAATGTAATATTTTTAAATTCTAATTTTCCCATTATATCACCTACTATTTATTGAACCACATGTTTTTATTTTTTAAGATGAGATCAAAACATTTATTAACGATTATGGAGAATAGTGCAATAACTAATGCAATCATCCAAACATTTTTCATATTATACATAAATAAATTATATTGAAGAGAACTTCCTAGACCACTTGTACCAATTAAGTATTCACCCATAATAACACTATTAATAATACTTGATAGTAATATCTTCGTACTGATTATTATTCCTCTTATATTATTAGGAATTAATATTTTTAATAATATATTTAGATAAGATGTACCACAATCTTCCGCTGCTTCGATGATGCTTTGATTACTTTTATCTCTTAAGTATCCTAAGACAGTAATAACGAAATTTGGCATTCCACTTATAATAGTCATTATACAAATTGTTTTATATCCTACTCCTAGTATAGCAATACCTACTAACATAATGACCATACGGGGAATAGTATTCAATCGATAAAGTAAGTTTTCTAGATATTTACATTCAAGCCAGTAACAAATAATAACTATAATCATATTTATTAAGAAAGATATTATGAAGATGATAGCTATAAAACAAATGGTAGATTTAAAGGCACTTAAAATAAGTAGAATATCACTTTTAAATAGGATATTAGATGGACGAGGAATAATAGTTGTATTGATTATTCCTAAGTATCCAAATAGTTCTAATATAGCTATAAATAATAAATCAATTAACATATTTATTCCTCAATTCTAATTTTATTTTATTTCGTAATATACTTTGTTGTAGTCAACGCTTTTCATTTTAGTTAGTTCTAAATAATATTCATAGTTTTCTTTTGATAAAGCTAATTCTTCACTCCATACTTTGTCATTTTTAAATGTATCAATTATTTGTGCTAGTACTTCTGTGTCTTCAAAGTCCATTAATTTTGATACAGATTCAGCTAGTTCTTTTGAATCATTTTCATAAATATATTTAATAGCTTCTCTTATACCTTTATTAAATTTTTGATGTTTTGTATCATTTAAGCTGTTTTCTTTTACTAAGATACAATTGAATGGGATATCATCATATAAGTTATTCATTGATTGATAATTATATCCTTCATTAATTAAATTAGTTGCGAATGGTTCAAATGCCATGATAGCATCTACATCATGATTTAAAAAGTAAGTTACTCCTTCTTGTGGACTTAATTTAGCTTCAATTTTGTAATCAGTAGTACTCTCTAAAATAGTGTTTGGTAAGCCACCTTGTTTAGCACTAACTATAGTTTTAATTTTATTTATAGGCTTTTTACTTATTAAAGTCATTCCACCACGAGTTGTCATTTGACCTATTGTAACTACTTTATTTTCTTCACTTGATGAAGTTATAACAACATTTAAACTGTTTATGGCTGAATCTATTTCACCAGATAGTAACATAGTATTAACAATGTCTCCGCCAGTTGTATTTACATATTCGACACTCAAGCCATCAAACATATCATTTGCAATCCCCACAAAAACTGGTAAATACAATGGTGATTTAGTTATTCCTGCTACTTTATATTCTAAAGACTCATTTGGTTCTTCTTTTTTTGTGAAGTGACTTATTAAGATGCCACCTACTATTAGGATTAGAACTAAAGTACCTAATAAATATTTAATTGTTTTTTTATTCATAATAATCATTCCTTCTTTTTTAATTTTCTTTATTTACTTGAGGTCTTAAATCAAGATTTAAACCTTTTGTATATCTTTTTGGAGCAGATATTTCAATATCTTCTTCTGTATTTAATGTAATTAGATAATCTCTTAATATAACTAATGATTCTTTTTTAGTCATAGTAGGTCTTGTAAAACCAGTTAGTTCATCAATACTAATTGTATCTTCTATATCTCTTATATTACCTAAACCAACATGAGTTCCGTCTTTATAAGTACGAAATTCGAATAAATCTTTATATTTATTATCTTTTTTCTTTTCTGCAATTGTATAGTATTCTCGACAATACATTGATTCAGAAGTCATTACTACTTCTCCATCTGGAACCATATAAATTAATTCACTTATACGTAAAATATATAGGTTCTTAGTTTCATAGCTCTTTTCTTTCATTTTTATCTTCCTTTCATAAGTGCTTTAACCGCCTCTTACATATAGTATATTACACCATAAGTTTATTTGTGTCAATATATTTTTAACAAATTGTTATTAAGATTTTATGTATAGATAAAAGTATACGATATATGATATAATTTTTATAGAATGGAGAGATTAATAAATGGATAAAAATATATTCCGTGAATATGATATTCGTGGTGTTTACCCTACTCAGATAAACGAAGAAGTTGCTTATACAGTTGGTAGAAGCTACGGCTCTTATATACAAGAAAAATTAAAAAGAAATATATGTGGTGTTGGAAGAGATAATCGTCTTTCTAGTCCTCAACTTTCTAAAGAATTAATTAGAGGAATTACTGAATCAGGATGCAATGTTATTGATTTTGGACTAGTTACTACTCCAATGTATTACTATGCTTGTTTAAAAGCTAATGTAATTATTGGTGTCATGGTTACTGCTTCTCATAATCCTAAAGATGATAATGGATTTAAATTTAGTTTTGACCATCTAGGCAATGCTCGTGGTGAACAAATTTATGACTTTAGAGATTATACTATGGAAGGAAAATTCTTGAGTGGTAATGGTGAAGTTACAGAGTTTGATCCTAGAGAATATTACAAGAGCTTTATAAAAGAAAATATTGATATGGGTAATAGAAAAATTAAAGTTGTTTTAGATTGTGGTAATGGAACAACTTCACTATATGCAAAAGATATTTATTCACAATTTGATAATTTAGATATTACTATGATTTGTGATGAGTCTGATGCTAATTTCCCTAACCATCATCCAGATCCTGCTGTTTTAGAAAATAATAAAATGTTAATTGATAAAGTTTTAGAGACAAAATCTGATTTAGGTATTGGATTTGATGGAGATGGCGACAGAGTTGGTTTTATTACAGAAACTGGAGAATTTATGCCAATTGATAAAGCAATGATTGCTTATATAAGAAGTATTAATGATAAAGTTGCGGATAAATCATACCTATTTGATGTAAAATGTGGTAAAGCTTTAGAAGATGAAATTGTTAAATTAGGTGGAAATCCTATAATATATAGAACAGGAAACTCTTGGACTAGATATGCTGTTAATAAAAATAAATATCCATTTGGTGGCGAATATTCTGGTCATATGTATTTTACTGATAGATGGCCTGGAATAGATAGCGGATTATATAATGGTCTTCGTATGTTAGAAATATTAAGTCATACTGATAAAAAGTTTAGTGAATTAATAGATGATATAAATGAATACTATAATACTCCTGAAATTAAAATGGCTGTAGATGATAATATTAAGTTTGATGTTGTTAATGATGTTATCTCTTACGTTAAAGATAAAGGGTATAAATATATTGATGCAGATGGAATTAGGGCACAATTTGAAGATGGATGGGCTTTAGTAAGAGCAAGTAATACAGGTCCTAATTTGACTGTTAGATTTGAAGCTAGTTCAGAAGACAGATTAAAAGAAATTAAGGAAGAATTTGAATCTGTAGTAAATGAAAGTTTAAATAAAAGACAAAAATAAAAGAACGATTAAAAAATCGTTCTTTTTATTCGTACATAATATTTATATCAACATTACCGTTAATGCCATTAACTTTACCATTACTACACATTTGCCAGTATCTATATGATCCTTGATATGAGGTTTGTTTTGTATAATGAGCAAGCCATGTTTCATAGCCAGTATCATACCAAACTTGTTCTAGATATCTTTTACTACTATATAAAAGTCCTTCATAACCGACTTCATTTATCGTATCTAAGAATGCTTTGGCATTTTGAGTTGTGCTATAGAAGCTTTGATGAAATTCATTGTAGAAAGACCAACTTTCCCAATCATACGCTATTGGCAAATCTATTTTATAATCTTTAATTTGCTCTAGTACCCACTTAGCATCATTTATTGCTGATTCACGACTATTGGCATAAGTATAGAAGTAAATTCCAACAGGAATTCCTACTTCGTTGAATCCTTCAATATTACGTATAAACTTTTTATCAACAAAATATTCTCCGCCTATTCCTCTAGTACTACCTACTCTAATGAAGACAAATTCTACTCCTGCGTCTTTAACTGCTTGAAAATTAATATCTCCTTGCCATGATGATACATCAATGCCTATTTTAGTATTATCTGTTTTATGATTGGCAATAACATCACTAAAATATGTATATGTTGGTGTAGTGTTGTTATTTGATTGATTTTCTTTAGGTTTAGATACTTGTAATGTAAATTCTTTTGTGGATACATTACCACTAGCATCGCTAGCTTGAAATACTAGGTTATAATTACCAACTTTTTTAGTATTATATTCACCTATTATTTCACACTTAGGATTATCATCATAATTATCAGCACAGACAATATCTTCAAGAAGAGAACCATTATAATCCGTAGTTACATAATAATTATCATTTAACCAGATTACTGGTGGAGTTGTATCTTTAATATTTATCTTATATGAATATGGAACTTTAATGTTTTCTTCATCATTAATATATTCAAATTTTATTTCTTGCTCTCCTATTTTAGACGTATCTATTTCATAATCATCAATAATTTCGCCATTTATTGTTTCTATATAGTCAGAAACTTTTCTTATTTCCATAAATGGTGTAGTTAAATCTTCTTTTAAATTAACATTAATTGTTGCTTCTTTTAAACTTTCTTCATACTTTTTCTGTTCTTGATATTCATTAAACTTTTTATAGTATGGAATTATTACTGCAAATATAAGTGATGTGCTAACTATCAAACATATACATAATATTATAATTAAATTATTCTTTTTCATAAATTATCCTTTTTTTCTGAAGAAGTTTTTTCGGTTTCTTCAGTTAATGGTTCTTCTTTTTTAGAAGTACTAGATGATTTCATAAATTCAATAGGATCAATTAATTTATAATTAGGAAGTAAAGATGAAAGGTCAATATAATAATTTTCTGGATGGCCTTTTTGAAGATATACTGTCACTGTTTGACTATTATATTTACTAATTACTTCACTGATATTATTATAAGTATCTTCGCTATCGAAAATATATAATTGATTGTCTAATGGATTTTGATATTTGCATCTTAGGCGATAAGGGTATAGACCTTTATATTTTGAAGCATTACTATTTACAAACACTTCAGATATTTGAGCTTTGATAAATATACCATTTTGTTTTAAATTTTGACGATTTTTATATTCTTTATAATACTTTAATGATTTTGGTCCACTAATAAGACATACTATTAATGATACTATAATAACAGGAATAGTTATAAATAAATGTTCATTATTGATTATTTTCGCTGGTTCATATATATTTACCTTAACACTAATTGAATCATCAACAGTTAAATTGTCAGTTCTCTTTATTGATATATTATTATTATAAGTTTTTTCATCTACTTTATATTCTATAAGAGCAGTAGAAGAAATGCCTGAATAATTTAATGACTTTATTGTAGCATTTATTTTTATTGACTTTGTTTCAAGTATGTAATCATATATAGTTAAAGAAATTGACCCTAATATTAGAATAATTCCAACAAGACTTAGAACTATACTAAACATTTTCTTCCCTTTCATTAATGCGTCTTTCATTTTTTACACCAACCTTTTTATTAACTATGATAAGTAATATACTATCCCTATTATTATATCATTATCTATGACAAAAGATAAATTAGTATTAGATAAATTATAAACAAAAACATTATCTTCTATATTTGTATAATCATTTTTGTAAATATTTAACATTTTTTTCTTCGAATCTCCTATCCTTACACCTTCGTTAGTTATTTGATTATTTGAAGTAAAAGTTATGGAATAAACTTTCTCAATATTATTATCATAATAAGTTTCTATTTCAAATGTATCATATTCATAAATTGTCGCTTCACCTTCATAATAATTACTTTGTCCAATACGATAAGAATTATACTCGCCGATAGTTGCTAAGATATTATTAAAAAATATTCCTGGTTTTAATTCTATATTATTATAACTTGTTGAATAATCATTTATTATAATAGAATCTACTTTATTGCAACCTGAGATAGCAATTAAGCATAATAAAAGTATTATTATTCTCTTCATATCGCTCACCATTTATTATCAAATATATTATATAATTTTATAAATTTAAAGTAAATAAAAGAGTTACAATATGTAACTCTTAAAGTGCTATACCATCAAGGCTAAAACTTTTGGCATCTGTTATTTCAACATTAATTATTTCGCCAATTTTATCTTGAGCATTAGTAACATTAACTAATTTCATTGTATCTGTATATCCAAATACTTTATTTGGATCTTTATCGCTTATACCTTCAATTAGAACTGGTACTACTTTATTTAAATATTTTTTATTAGCTTCTAAACTATATTTATTTATTACTTCATTTAATTTATGAAGACGTTCTTCTTTAGTTTTCATATTAATAGAATCGTCCATTTTGGCTGCTGGAGTTCCTTCACGAGGACTATAAATGAACGTAAATGCACTATCATACTTACAAGTTTCTGCAACACTTAGTGTATCGGCGAAGTCTTCATCTGTTTCATTAGGAAATCCAACTATTATATCTGTTGTTACTGAACAATTTGGGATAGTATTTCTAATTTTATTATAAAGTTCTAAATATTCTTCTTTAGTATATCTGCGACCCATAAGTTTTAGTATTCTAGAAGAGCCTGATTGGAGAGGTAGATGAATGTAAGGCATTACATTATCACATTCAGCAATACATTCAATCATTTCATCGGTAAAGTCCCAAGGATGAGATGTAACAAAACGGACACGAGCAATACCTGTGGCACTTACTTTTCGTAATAATTCTGCAAATGTTATTTCATTTTCTAATTCTTTTCCATAAGCATTAACATTTTGCCCAAGTAATGTTACTTCCTTATAACCAAGACGAACTAAATCTTCAACTTCTTTAATTATTTCACTACTCTTACGACTTCTTTGTTTTCCTCTTGTATATGGAACTATACAATAAGTGCAGAATTTATCACATCCATATTGAATGTTTACCCAAGCTTTAATATTTGAATCTCTTTTGTAAGAAATATTTTCATATACATTACCTTCACAAGAATATACTTCAATATTCTGTTTTTCATTTCTTTTTATAAGTAAATCTTGCAATTCATGAATATTATGTGTTCCAAAAACTATATCTACATATGGGTGTTTTTTGATGATATCTTCAACTACACCTTCTTCTTGAGCCATACAACCACATATACCTATAATTAAATCATGGTTATTTTTTTCTTTTTCATGTTTACATCTCCCTAAGAAACCATAAAGTTTGTCATGTGCATTTTCACGAATAGCACAAGTATTTAAAATAACTACATCAGCATCCTCAATTTTATCAGTGCCAGTTAATCCCAATGATTCTAAACGAGCTGCTATTTCTTCTCCATCATGAACATTCATTTGACATCCATAAGTTCTTAAAAAGTATTTCTGTCCTTTGAACATATTTCCATCATAATTTTGATTCAGGTAAATATAGTCAACTTCATTATTAGTTCTTTTACGAGCTTCATTTAAATTTGGTAATTTCATAATAATCACTTCCAATAATTAATTATAACAAAACTTATTCATAAAAAAAAGGCTTAATAGCCTTTAATTCCTTCAAGTGATTCATCGTTATCTATAAATTCTTGTACTTCTATATGTCTATATTCGTCTTTACTATCTCTAATGTACAAATCTTTTATTCCTGCATTAATAATCATTCTTTTACATAATGCACATGGATTTGATTTAGATACATATTCTCCTGTTTCATATGTTTTACCTACTAGATACATCGTTGATCCTAACATTTTACTTCTTTCGGCACTAATGATAGCATTTTGTTCTGCGTGTACACTACGACATAATTCATATCTTTCACCACGAGGAACATTTAATTTTTCTCTTGTACAGTATTTTAAATCACAGCAATTTTTACGTCCTCTTGGGGCACCTACATAGCCTGATGATATTATCTCATCATTTTTTACGATAATAGCTCCAAAATTTCTTCTTATGCATGTTCCTCTTTCAATTACTGTTTCTGCAATATCTAAATAATAATTTATTTTGTCTCTTCTTTCCATACTTCTACCTCACCTATGGTAATTATATCAATTCCAACAAAAGAAATAAATACAAAAATTAAAAAAGTAGATTTCTCTACTTTTAATCTATTGGCTCACCACAGCTTGGACATATGCTTGAATCATCAGTTAGCATTACCCCACAATTACTGCAGAATTTAGTTGTTGTAGGCTCTGAAATGTATGTTGCTGTATCTAATTGTGCTTCAACAACTGTTGGGCTTTCAACATTTGGATCATATTCTTCTGTTGGCATCATAAATGACTGAAAGTCGAATTCTGGAAGATCTATATCTTCTGGTTCTTCTGAAGATTCAGTATTTTCTTGTGTGTCTTCTTGTGATTCTTCACTGTATTCTTGGTTTTCTTTAGATTCTTCATCAGTTGAATAAAGATTAACCATTTCTTCTTCATTATCACTTGGATTTGAATTTAATTCATATGTTTCTTCTTCCTCGTAAGCTGTTTCAGTTTGATTTGAAGTCTCTTCTTCATATTCGCTTTCCTCACTTATTGAAGATGTAATATCAGTATTTTCATCTTCAGTAATTATAGGAACGATTGGTTCTTCTTCTCCAAGATTCAAACTGATTTCTTCCTCTTCGATAATTGGAGTAATTTCTGTTTGTTCTTCTTCTGAGCTAGATGTTTCTGATTCTTCTGTCGATTCTTCAGACTCTTCTGTTGGCTCAGAATCATCACTATTTATAACTATATCATTTGATTCTTCTTCTATTATTGGTTTTATATCAGCAAATTCTTCTTTTGGTTCATTTTCTTTTTCTTGAGTTTGTTCTTCAGTTATTTCAGTACTTTCATTTACTTCTGATAATTCCTGGTTAGAACTTTCTTCATTCATTGGATTTTCTTCTACAGAAGATTGCTCTGTTTCCATATTACTATAGTAGAATTCTTGTGATGGTGTTGATTCTTCAATTGGTATTTCCATTTCTGGAATTGAAGCTTCTGGTAATTCAACAGTTTCAACACTTGGCTGTTCAACGTTTTCACCTGATGATATTATTTCAGATTCATTACTTTCTGTAATTTCTACTGTATCTGCTTTTTCTTCAGGAGATTCTGTTTCTTCAACAGTAGGTAAAGAATTTAAATCTATGTCGCCTACTGGTTCATTTGATAATTCAACAACTGTGTCATTTTGATCTTCAGCTATTACTGGTTCTGACGTTAGCTCCACTATATCTGTTTGAGTCGATGCTGCTATTTCTTCAGGAATATATGCTTCTTCTGATGCATTTATGTCCTCAATATTTACATTTTCTTCATTTTCATCTGTTGATAGTTCATTATTTTCTACTGGAATATTTTCTTCAATTATTCCAGATTCTATTACGGACTCTGAATTCATTTCTGATTCTTCATTTTCCATTAATGGTGTTTCAATTAATGGATTTTCTACTATCTCAGATAAAGGTGTATCAGTTAGTGAAATTATTTCTTCACTTGCTTGAGGTTGTTCTTCTATTATTTGATTATTCATTGATTCATTAATCTCTTGAGATTCTACTGGAGTTTCAACTGATGGTATTATATCTTGATTTTCAAGAGTTGAACCTTGTATTGTATTTTGTTCTTCTCCAACATTTTCTATCGCTTGCATATCTTGTTGAGGAGAAGCAACTATATTTGGTTGTAAATCTTCTAAGTTTTCAACAGACTCCATTTGAACAATCGGCTGTTCTAATACTGTAGGCTCAATAGTTGGTTGTAATTCTATATTTGAGTTTTCCGTTACAACTTCAGATTGAGTTAATTCAGGACTAACCATCTCTCCTTGTGGTTCTAAAATAACATTCTCTATTGAAGTTTGCTCTGGTTGAATAACTTCTGTTTCAAGAGGTGGTGTAGCTAAAGCTTCTGTTGTTTCTGGAACTACTTCTGAAATTGATTCATTCATTATTTCAGTTTGTTCTAATGTTTCTGGTATTTCAGCCATAGGATTTATTTGTTCTACACTTGTATTCATAATTTCTGGTTCCACTATTGGAATTTCAGTTTGACTTTCAATTACTGAATTTTCTAAAGATATAGGTTCATTCATAACTTCTATTTGCTCAGATACTGCTTCTGGTATTGGTTCAGTTTGCACAACTTCTGTACTAACCATTTCTCCTTGTGGTTCTAGAACAACATTCTCTATTGGAGTTTCTGCTAAAGCTTGTGGTTCTACAACAGACGAAGCTGGTTGTATCACTTCTATATCTTCCATTGGTTCAATGTTTAATAAAGGAATATCCCCTTCTACTGGATTAATAGTCATTGTCATTGTTTCTGTATTAGGGGTTTCCATAGAAGGTGTTAAAACTTGTTGTTCAGGTGCGGCAACATTCTCACTAACTAATTGAGTTATCATATCTTCTTTACTCTCTTCAACTTCGAACGAAGGTACCGCTACGTTTTCAACTGCTAATGTAGGTTGTTGCTCTGTCATAACCAAATCACTTGGTGTAGCATTGAAAATGTTATCAAAACTTGGCACGTCATTTGTAGGATTAGCAATAGTTTCTTCAACTGGTGTTGGTTCTTCGACAAATGGATTATTGTCTACACTTACTTGAGAAGCAACTGATTGATTTCCCTCAACTTGTGGCAATTCTATAGATGCTTGTTCCACTACTGGTGTTACTTGTACCTCTTCATTCTCTTTTTTCTTTACTTTGTCAAATAGACCCATTAAATTCACATCCAATCTAACTATTTTATAATCCCCTATCTTACTTATTTATTATAACATAAAAAATCTAAGATAAAAGTTTTTTTATGTAAATAACTTAACATTATTTCTATATAATTTAAAAATTTTATTTTTCTTGATATATTTATTTCTTTTATATATAATAAAAGTCAAAAATATTTAATTTATTTATAACTATTAGTTATGGAGGATTGCTATGAATATAAATATAGAATTATATAAAACATTTTATTGCGTTGCTAAAAATGGAAATATAACAAAAGCTGCTAACGAATTAATGATAACACAACCAGGTGTAAGTAAAGCTATTAAGTCCTTAGAGGAGCAAATTGGGTGCAATTTATTTATCCGAACTAAAAATGGTGTTATTCTTACTGATGAAGGAAAAATTTTTTATGAACAAATAAAGCAAGCGATGGAACATATAGATAATGCAGAAAAGAAAATAAAAGAAATTATTAACTTAGATTATGGATTTTTAAGTATTGGCGTTAGTAATACTTTAGTAAAAAAGTTTTTGTTACCTTATATAGAAGAATTTCATAAACTATATCCTAAAATCAAATTAAAAATAAATACTAATATAACACCCGAATTGGTTAAAGATGTTAGAAACGGTTTAATTGATTTCGTTATTTATAATGCCCCTGCTACTATTCCAAATGATTTTACACAGTTAAAGCTTAAAGAAGTGCATGACTGTTTTGTAGCAAATAGTTCTTATAGCGAATTAAAAGATAAGGTTATACCATTAGAAGAATTAAATAATTATCCATTAATTTTAATGTCTAAGGGTTCTAATACAAGGTGCTATTTAGATGATTTATGTGCTAAACTTGGCGTTAATCTCATACCAGAAATAGAACTAACTAGTTATTCTTTAGTTACTGAATTTACTAAAATTGGTATGGGAATTGGTGGAGTTACCAGAGAATATTTTGATGGTAATTTAGAAGATTATGATTTAATTGAGGTAAAGACAACTCCAGGCTTAGGAACTAGATCGATTGATATTGCTTATCTAACAGATAAGAGATTAAGTCGTAGCGCTGAAAAATTTGTCGAATTATTAAAAAAATAATATTATTTTTTTACATAGTTGTATTATCCTCTTCTATATTACAAATTATAAAAAGAACATTAATGCTCACTAATGTTCTTTTTCTTTAAAATAAAATTTATCCAATGTTTTCTTATTTGAGATTTTATTGATCCTTCAGAATGAAATTCTTCAATTATTTCTAATTCAGGAATTTCATTTATTAACATTTCAAAAGATTCACTTGTAAAATCGATAAAATATCTTTCATTTCTTACTCCTTCAAAATCACCATATTTAAAAGTTGTATAAATGTATCCATTGTCTTTTAGAGCGATAGCAAGATTTTTTAGAACTTTTAATAAATTATCTTTTGGAAGATGAAGAAGTGAGGCGCAAGCCCATATTCCGTCATATTCATTTACTTCTTTAAATTCTTCAAAGAATATCTCTTTTACCTCGATATTACATAATTTTTTAGTTATTTCGCACATTTTGGGTGAACCATCTAACGCTACTATTTTATAACCTTTACTTTTAAAATATAAACTATCTCTTCCTGCTCCACAACCAAAATCTAATATTTTACAACCTTGAGGTAGATATTTAACGAAATTTTCATATATTTCGTCAAACTCTTTTATTACTCCTCGCTCTTCTTTATATCTTAAGGCTTCACGATTGTAATATTCTATTATAGGAGTCCTATAATCCATATTATTTAATTGGTTCAATTCTTTCTTTACCACCCATATATGGTTGTAATACTTTAGGAATTAATACTGAACCATCTGCTTGATAATTATTCTCTAGTAATGCAATTAATCCACGTGGAGTTGCTACTACTGTATTGTTTAATGTATGAACATAATATGTTCCGTTTTCGCCTTTAGTACGGATACCTAAACGTCTTGCTTGAGCATCACCTAAATTAGAGCAACTAGCTACTTCAAAGTATTTTTGTTGACGAGGACTCCATGCTTCGATATCACAAGATTTAACTTTAAGATCAGCTAAGTCTCCACTACAACATTCTAATTGTCTTACTGGAATATCCCAACTTCTAAATAAATCTACAGTCAATTTCCACATTTTATTGTACCAATCCATAGATTCTTCTGGTTCACAAACAACAATCATCTCTTGCTTTTCAAATTGATGAACTCTATATAGTCCTCTTTCTTCTAGACCGTGAGAGCCACCTTCTTTTCTAAAACATGGAGAATATGAAGTCATATTTATTGGTAAGGTATCTTGTTTAATTATTTGATCTTTAAATTTACCAATCATACTATGTTCAGAAGTACCAATTAAGTATAGATCTTCTCCTTCTATTTTATACATCATTGCTTCCATTTCTGGGAATGACATAACTCCTGTAACAACGTCACTATGAATCATAAATGGTGGAATTGCATAAGTAAATCCATGGTCAATCATATAATCTCTTGCACAAGCTAACATTGCTTCATGTAAACGTGCAACATCGCCAAGTAAGTAATAGAAGCCTTCACCACTAGTACGTCCTGCTGCTTCTTTGTCTAAACCATTAAAAGATGCTACGATATCAGCGTGATACGGAATTTCGTATTCAGGAACTACTGGTTCACCAAATCTTTCTACTTCAACATTTTCAGAATCATCTTTACCTACTGGAACAGATGCATCCATAATATTTGGAATTACCATCATACGATCTTTTATTTCTTTGTCTAATTCTACTTTAGTATTTTCTAATTCAGTTATTTTAGTTGCCATAGCTGCTATTTCTTCTTTAATAGCATTCGCTTCATCGATTTTTTTGTCTTTCATTAACATACCGATTTCAGCACTCTTTTTATTTTTATCAGCTTTTAAATCATCAGCTGCTTTTTGAGCTTCTCTTACCTTAATGTCCATTTCATAAACTTCGTCTACTAAAGGAAGTTTTTCATCTTGGAATTTCTTTTTAATATTTTCTTTTACTAACTCTCTGTTTTCTCTTATTAATTTAATATCTATCATAATTTTTCTCCTCTTTCTTTTAAATATTTTTCTAATCTTATTATTTCATTTTGGTATTTGTTTATTAGATGGTTCCTTGTTTTTTCATCTAATTTATTTAATCGTTCTGGATTCATGTTGTCGCTCATATCTGAGTATTTTAATTTAACAGCTTCAACATTACCACTTTCTAGGATTTTAGTTATTTTTTTATGGTACTTATTTAACCATTCTTTTTTACTTAAAGGAATAATATTTGGTTCGTTAGTTACTAATCTAACTAAATCGATAATTTCATCATTAAAGTTTAGTGATTTTAAATCGTCAAATGTAATTCTAGTATCTTCTACAGTATCATGTAATAAACCTGCTACCTTAGTATTAGGATTACTTAATTTATTACTCACTCTTAATAAGTGATTAATATATGGTTCTCCTTCTTTATCTTTTTTATTTTTAAAAAGATATTCTACTAGTTTTAACGATCGTTTATAATCATCAGTTATTAAGATTAATTCATCATATAATGATTTCTTTATCATACTATTCCTCCTAAAATAAAAAAGAATGGTACCAAAGGAGTGCATAAGCACGGTACCATCCTTATATTTACTTAATTTAAATAACGGGGATTACCCGGCAGTGATTAGCTGCTCTAGAAAGTAGATTCATTTATTTACTAGTTCCATTTTCATCAACCATGGACTTTCTACTCTAGTATTTATAAATTACTAGTCTTTCTTTAACGATTTATGTGACTATTTTATAATTTTTTTTAATAGTTGTCAATGTTACATGTTCATTTTACTTACTGCATAAATGGCGAGTAGAATAATACCAATAGTAATAAATAAAACAACTGTTACTATTGCTAAAAGAATCGTACTTCCCTTTTCATCTTCATATTCATCTGATACATAATTATCTACAAATGGAGATATACGATTATTATAAAGAAGATTATTATCTTCATTTTGAGCAATGTCTTCTTTGCTATCTGGAGTCTGTGCTTTTTTATTGACTACTAATTCGTCTATCATATCAATGTTTTCTATAACTAATTTATGATATTTACTGTATTCAGAATACTCTAAATGTTCTTTTATTACTTGAGTAATAATAGATAATAAGGTATCCTTATTATTTACTATTACAGATAATAATTCTTTAATATAAGAATAATAATTATCTATTAAAGTGATTAGCAATTCTTTCTTTCCTACTATAAAGAAATTACAAATGGTTTTATTTCTTTCGATAGTTGGTAATTCAATAACATATTTATTGTATGATGGAGATAAACGGTATGTATATCTTAAACTTGTTTTGTTAACCATTAATCCAATATTACTTAAGTTATTATTTAAACTATTAGTTAATAATTCAAATACTTTCATATTCAAATAGTCTCTTTTTAGTTGTTCAATATTTTCATTTGTTATATCTGGAAGAGATGAAAATAATTTAAAGACATATTCAATATTAGACAAATACTCTTTTGGAGTAGCTTCCTTTAACCCATGTTTGATATTTTTATCATGGTATTCTAATAGTTCTTGAGTAAGTGTAAATTTTGGGGACTCTTCTTTTACGAACCTTAAAGCTTCTTCTAGGTTAAGAAATCTTTCATTTTTTTCAACAAAAGAAATATTTACAATTCCAGTCGGATTCATTTGTTCATCGAATATACGATATGTATGAGCATAATCTAGATTAAGCAAATATGCAATATCACTCATAATAAGTTCGTAATCATTATTTACACTATTATCTTTTTTATACCCCTGTTTCTCATTATTAACATTAACGAGTTTTAGGTATGGATTAATATCTCTTATCTCTTCGATATATGCTTGTTCTAAAACTTTTACTCCTTGATCATATGATAATAAGTAACAGTTATTTCCTTTTTTCAACTTTTCTATTTTAGATAGATAATATTCTTTTAGAGATGCTAAATTATTATTATGTTTTATTTTTCTTATTTGACTAGAAAATTTATTATCGATTAAAGTATTTATCTCTGTTAAGGTTTTGTCAGAATTGGCTAAATTGGTAGCTAAAGACTCTATTTTTTCTTCACTATAAACTTTTCCTAGTTCTTCTAGAGAATTAAGTCTATCTTTAATGTGTTTAACTATAAGTTCTTTTCTATTCATTCTAGCACCTTCTATTCTTTTAATATTATAACATAAAAATCTTATTTTATTTAATAAAATGGTTATTTTATTGTACCTAAAGGAATTATTGATAGTTTAATAGTTCCCATTATGTCGTCTTCTTTTACGCATCCAATTGCAATATCTCTACTATCAAGAGAGTCTGCTCTATTATCACCCATTACAAAATAGGAATTTTTAGGAACTGTATATGGCAATGGTATATCTGGAATTCCCATAGATTTTGAAGTAAGATATTCTTCTTTCAGTTCTTTATTATTTATGATGATTGTACCATCTATTTTTATATCTATAATATCATTTGGTAATCCAACTACTCTTTTTATCATAATTGCGTTGTTATGATGGAATGCAATTATGTCTCCTCTTTGATATTTATTTGTTTTTATTGTTAAAACCACTTCTTTTTCTTTTAAAGTAGGATTCATACTTGTACCATGTATTTTATAAAATTTAATATCTAAAACAATTATTATAAGTAATAAGAACATTAATAATATAATTGGTAATATTATTCCTAGAGAAATTTTTTTATTTCTCTTTTCTAAACTAACTATATAGTTTGTATTACTTATTTGATTTTCTTGGTTCAAATTAGCCATTGTATTTAGATTATGCATTTTATCATCTTCTCTATTTTTTACTATTTATATTATATAAAATATAGATAAAGAAAAAAAGAACTTTATGTTCTTTAGTTTGATAACTCATCTAATTTTTTTTGTAATTCTGTAGCTTTTTCTGATATTTTTTTCGTTTCTGCTTCTTCTAACGAGTACCATCCATTATTCCAAGCTAAGTCATAGGCTTCTCTTTGAATTTCTTCTACACTATCATATATTTCTTTAAATTCACTATTTAACTTTTTATTACTTGCTTCTGTTAATGCTACACACATATTTTTAGTTATATCTTTTTCACTACTTAAAATATCAATCAAATAATCACGTTCGTTCATATTTTTAGTAGCATCTACTTTTGTTTCTTTACAACATACTTTATTTGCCATAATATCCTCCTATCCCAGTTTTTTTACAATACGTTCACAAATTTTCTTGTGCTTTTTTGATACATCAACAAAGAATTTAGAAATTGTTTCATCAGTTACAATTTCACTATATGTATAAGCTTTTTTACATATATTGAAGTGCCAGTTGAACATATCTTCTAAATATGATAAATCTTTTGTTGAAATTATATTTGGTATTTGTTCCATAATATCTATTCCTTTCTAATTATATTATGGATATAGAGATTTCTTTTTATTCAAAAATGAATATAAAAAAGAAAAAAATTACTTTTTTCTTAAAATTATAAACTTTATTTATGATATGTAACTATCTAATTCCTTTATATCTATGTCAATCGATTTAGCAATTATTTCTTTACCCATGCCTAATTCAATCATCTTCCTAGCAGTATTGATTTTTTCTTGTTTAATTCCTTGCTCAATACCTTGTTCTATGCCCTGTTCAATCCCATCTTCAAGACCATCTTTGTATTCTTGTTCCATCTCTGCGGCTATATGGTCATACGACTCTCCAAATCCTTCTAATCTTGAAACATTTATTGTTTCATTAATAGTATCTTCCATAAATAAATCCAAACCTCCTATTTCTCGTGCTTTATCAATATTCTTTTCTACTAATATTAAAAGATATCTTTCTAAATCACTTAATTCTTTATTGGTTTTATTATAGCATTTCCTTATTAGATTTGGTACATAAATATTAATAACATTTATCTTATCTGTTAATTTTATTCCTTCTTCATTCTGTAAGAAATATTTATCTATTATCTTTTCATTTCCTATTATCGAAAAATTATTTAAATTAAATTGAATTGTTTTATGGTAAATATATTCACTTCCAACTTGAACTTTACTTCCATATAAACGATTTACAAATTCTATATTTCTTTCTAAAGTTTCCATACTACTATTGCAATTCACTTCTAAATTCAAAAGAGTATTATCTATTTCTGCTACATAATCACATCTTTCTCCTTTGGACTTTTTCTTATCTTTATCTAATTCGTTTTTTACAAGTTTTAAATTATTAAGTAATTCCTCATATGATATATCTAAAAAATAAGAAAAGAATTTAGCAGAATATTTTATTCTTTTAGAATTCATAAACATTGCTTTAAACATATCGTCTGATAATATAGAAGCTTTTTCATCTTTATTTAAACCTCTAGTTTTGATAGCATCCTTTCTACTAATTTTGCCCATTTTATATAATATTTTGTTATCTTCATCTACTAAATTGACCATGAACTTCTTTCCTTTCAGTTTCTTTATATCAAACTAAGAAAGATATGTAAAATCACTAAAATATTTTTTTAATAAAGTATAAAAAATAAAATAGATATCAATTGAAAATTTTTCTCTAGATTGTTTTATCGTTTTGGTTATAAAAACTAGTTCAAAAATTTTTTTCGTAATATAAAAAAAACATCACTATATATGTGATGTTAATATTTCTTATATATTTAATAAATTGAAATTTACTTCAAATATTTTAGTTTTTTATAATTAAATATAGTAAAGATAAGTCCAGTTATTAATGCTATAGTTAAAGTTATTATTGCTATATCTTTAGTTTCAGGATTTGTTATTATACTTAATACCTCAGGAATAAATGTTGCTTCTATTGTTACATCACTATTTGGCATTGTAAATCTATTTGAAGTAAATTCTATTGTATTACCATTCGAATCAGTTACTTTAACAACACCAAGTACGTATCCTTTTTTAGGTGTTACCTCATAAGTTATTTCTTCTCCTGATTTAGAAGTGTTTTCAACTTTTATATCGCCATTTCCATCTGTCTTAGTTTCAATATCATAAGTAAATGAATATTTTAAAGCCACTGGATTACGACCATTTATCTCTTCTTCTAATGATGTAGGAGTAAGTATATAGTTTGTTATTAATATAATACCATCTGATACTAATTTTAAATCAGTTAATTTTCTTCCATTTCGATAATTGAAATTCGTTCCATCAGAAATCATACGACTTAGGTTTTTAGTATATATTTTATCTACATTATAATTGTATTTTGATAATTCAATATACGATTCACACTCTTCTTCATTACGACATTCTTCTCTATCATCTATATCGATAGTTCTAACCACATAAAAATCCTGATTACTTGCAGCAATAAATACTTCATTTTGATCGTCAAAAATAAGATCTTTTACTATTATATTTTCACTATTATAAACTTCTATTCCAAAATAGTATTCATCTTCTATTATTTCTTGAAACATCAATATTTTATAGTTATCTCCTTTTTTATAATTATAGTAATGTCTATTTTCGTTTTTGCTTATTATAGAATAAACCATCGCATATTCGCCTAGTAATTCTTCTAATTCGTTTTCTTTTGGAATATATTTTTCTAATGATAGTGATGATTTATCTATTAAATACAAAGATTGACTATCCCAAGTAAATAAAACATAATATTCATCATTTTCATAGGTGTAATCATAGTATAATCTATTTTCAATTCTCGTTTTATTACTTCTTATCAATTCATTATCATTTGAATATAACTCTACTATTAATTCGTAATTATTGCTTTGTAGCCATCTTTGATTTAAACATAAATAAGTGTCTTTGCCATCTATTCTATATTCACACATAAAGTCATATTCAATATAAGTTTTATCAATAAAATTACCTTTTTTGTCATAATTATAAATATTTTCATCGTAATAAAATTGATATTTATCTTTAGTTTCCTTAACATCAGATATATATAATGAATATCTATTTTCGTATTGAAATTCTATTCCCCAATCAAAGTTCAAAGTTTCTGCATTTGGCATACTAGTAAATACAAAAGCACTAAGTATTAAAAACAATATTTTATTCTTCATAATCTCACTTTCCTATTCTAAAATAATTTTAACTTTCAATATAAAAAAAGTCAATTATTCTGAACTATAAAGTCTATAAAAAAAGGAACTATTTGTTCCTTTTTTCATATTCTTTTATAGCTTTTTCTAAACCTTTCCAAGGAATAGTTGCGCATCCTATTCTATTTTTTTGTTTGTAAATATCTTCGTAACAGCAAGCTTCTTCAAGAATATCTTCATTATATTCTTTTTCTTCTATCATATTATAGTAATTTTTCATTAATTCTTTTACTTCAACGATTGATTTACCAACTAGAAGTTTAATCATAATAGATGTAGCTGATGTTGATATAGCACATGCTTCACCATTAAAGTGTAAATCTTTTATTTTATCTTCTTCGAATAAAACATATAAATCTATATTATCAATGCATGTTTCACTATTAGAATTTACTTTTATATATCTATCATCTTCGATAGTATCTCTATTTATTGGATTTAAATAATGTTCCATTATTATTTCTTTTCTTAATTCTGGATCTAACATAATATCACTCCATTATATCATTTCATCTAATATTTTATTTTTATCTTTTAATAAGTCTGCTAGTTTATCTATTTCTTCACTAGTATTATATAAATAGATACTTATACGTACTGTATTTTTTACTCCTACTTCGTTCTTTAAAATTTTTGCACAATGATTACCTGCTCTAACACAGATATGATATTTATTTAGATATACTGCTACATCTTGTGCAAATATTCCATCGACATTGAAAGCTATTACTCCACTATCACTTTCTTCATTAACAATATTTATATGAGGAATATTTTTTAATTTATCTATTAATCTTTTTCTTAATGTCTGCTCATGGATAGTTATTTTATCCATTCCTATTTTACTAAGATATTCAACTGCTGCCCCAAGTCCTATTGCACCTGCAATATTTGGGGTACCTGCTTCAAGTCTTGTAGGAAGAGGTTTTAAATAAACATCGTCTACTGTATCAAAGGATTCATTCATTCCTCCCCCTAAATTCCTAGGTTCTATGTTATCTAGTAATTCATATTTACCATATAAAACTCCAATTCCTGTTGGGCCACACATTTTGTGACCAGAGAAAGCAAGAAAGTCACAATCTAACTCTTGAACATCTGTCTTTATGTGAGGAACACTTTGAGCTCCATCGACAACGACAAAAATATTATTAGAATGAGCAAACTCACATATTTCTTTAATTGGTCGTAAGTCTCCTATTACGTTAGTAATCATTGCAATACTTATTACTTTAGTTCTTGGTGATATGACTTTTCTTAGATTAGTTAATGTTACATAATGATTGTCATCTAAAGGACAAAATTTTATAACTATCCCATTTGTTTTGGCAAGTCTGAACCAAGGTAGGACATTTGAAGCATGTTCACTTTCAGTAAGAACTATTTCATCACCTGGTTCAAGATTTTGTTTAAAGAAACCATCAGCAATAATGTTTAAAGAATCTGTTGTTCCACTAGTAAATATTATTTCTTGCCTTGTTTTGGCATTAATAAATTCTTTTATAGTGTCACGACTTGATTCATATTCATTATCTACTTTAAGGGAAATATCATAATCTCCACGATGAGCATTAGCAGTGAATTTCGTGTAATAATCATTTATTTTATCAACTACAAATTTAGGTTTCCATGTTGTTGCGCCATTGTCTAAATAAATATAATTAGTGCTCATCATTGGAAAATCTTCTCTATTCATTGATTATTCACCTCCTATTATTTCTTCAATTTGTTTATTTGTTTCTTCATTTATATCTAAATTACTTAAAAGATAACCTTTCTTTATTAATTTTATAGCACTTTCATTACTTAATCCGCGACCATTTAAATAAAATAAGTAATTAGGATCAATACTACTTATTGTACATGCATGATTTACTTCTATTTCATTAGAGGCAACTAAAAGATTTGGAACACATACACTTTCTTCATTATTAAGAACTAATATTTTAATACTTTCAATTAAGTTATTGTTTTCTATTTTGGGAAAAGTATTGGCTGTTGATGTAATGTTACAGCTACCTTTATTTTCTGTTACAGCTTTTATCTTAATTTCAGTTTCATTATCATTCCCTGTTAGATTACTATCTAATATTAAAGTACACTTATCATTAGCAATCATTGAGTAATTAAGTGTTACGTTAGATTGGTTACTTTGATTTAATGTAATATGGTTGTTAGTTTTATTATGTATCATAAAACGATTATATATAAGGGAACTTTGAGGTTCGACATTAATTGTAAGATTTAGTTCTTCATTGTCGTTTTTACTTATTTCGTTGATTAAGACATGACCTTTAATATTTATTGTTAAATTTGAAACAGCAATATTTAAATTAATTGCGTTATCTTTTATATCTATATTCTCTTCTTTGTCTACTATTATTCTATTCATTTGAATCGGTTCTTTCTTGTGTCTTTTCCCCAGAAACCTCATTAAATCCTGTTTTTTCAATATAATTAGCTAATGAAGCATCTCCTGTCTTAATTATTTTTTTATCTTTTAAGATATGAACATAATCTGGTTTTAAAATATTTAATAACTTAGTATTATGTGTAATTAATAACATAGAACAATTTGTAGTAGTTTGATATTCTTTTAGAGAGTTAGCAACAATCTTCAATGCATCAACGTCTAAGCCAGAATCTACTTCATCAAGAATTAAGAAACTAGGTTTTAACATCCAAACATGAAGCAGTTCATTTTTCTTACGCTCTCCTCCTGACATTCCACTATTAATATCTCTGTGTAAAAAACCTTCTGGCATTGATAGTTTTTCACAAATACTTTTAGCTTCTTTTGAAAATTTAAAAATATCTATGTGTTCTCCTGTACGTTCAGATAAAGCTAAACGTAACATTTCGGCATTTGTTACACCTTCGATAGCGATAGGATTTTGACTAATCATCATTATACCTAGTCTGCTTATATCTGTCGTTGTAAGATTTTTAAAATCATGACCATTATATTCTATTTTACCACTTGTAACATTATAGTTTGGATCTTTAAGTAAGCAGCGACATATTGTACTTTTTCCAATTCCATTTGGTCCCATTAAAACATGTGTTTCACCATCTTTAATATCTAATGAAAATTCTTTTAATATTTCCTTATTATCAACTTGTACATTTAAATTATTTATACTTAGCATTATGCATCACCTTCACATATTTTAGCATTTTTTTATATATAAGTCTATGGATTTTGGAATACTCCCTAGAGGTATTTAGAGGTATAAAAAATAACTATAAAATTATAGTTATTTATTGATTAAAGCATTTATAAATTGTTTAGATGTATTTGTTAAAGTTGTTTCATCATAAATTATCTTAATAGATTCTTGTGGTAAATCTTCATTTAGCTCTATTATTTTCAATTCATTAGCTTCAGCAACTCTTTTAGGAATATATCCTACTCCTAATCCTTCTTTAGTATAGTTAACAATCATTTCATTTGTTTCAAATTCCATTAACGGATTTATTGTTAAACTTTTAGAAGATATATACTCTTCTAGTTTCTTTCTTTGTTTTGTATCCTTGGTTGGAAGTAATAAGCTTTTAATAGTTAATTCTTCAAGTGTTGTTATAGTGTCTATACCTTCTAGATTAGGATTAAAAGCAAAACAATATTCATCTTTTATTATTTCAATTACTTTTAAATCTTTGTTTCCTTTTATATCCCCTGACATTATTAAGAAATCTAAAGAATGCTGATCGAAGGAATCAAATAAAATAGATTCTTCATGAGTAGTCATCTTTATTATAATATTTGGGTGAAGTTCTATAAATTTCTTTATATAATCCTTCAAATAATAAACACTAATATAAGAAGGAATTCCGATAGAAATTGTTCCTTTTGTTAGTTCTTTTCCCTCTTGTAATTCTCTTTCACCTAACATCAGGTAGTTATAAGCTTTTTCAACATAAACAAGTAATGATTTTGCTTCTGGAGTTAGTTCTATTCCCCTATTTGTTCTATAAAAAAGTAAAGTATTAAGTTCATATTCTAAATTTTGAATATGTTTTGATATTGCTGGTTGTGAAATATGAAGAACACGTGAAGATTCTGAGAAACTTTTTGTCTTGGCAACAGTATAGAAAACCCTATATAAATTTAGGTTAAGGTTATTACATGGTAGAGCCATTAAAATCCCCCATTTCAATTGACTTTTATTATATACTTTTTAAATTGTTTGTCAAGGATTTGCTATAACTAAAAATAAAAAGACCATAACAAATTGTTATAGTCATTTAATTATTGAACATTTTCTTTTACCCATTCAGAAAAATCTTCTTTTGAAATATTACCTACACTATCAGCAGTTACAATTCCAGCTTTGATAGTAAATATTGTTGGTGTTGATTTAAAGGCATAATATGTTCTAAATACATCTATTTCATCACTAGATAATTTCGAAATATTAATCTTATATATTGTTCGACTGGCTTCTTTAAAGACTTCGTTTACAATCGGTTCAAAAGACATACTTGCGTAACATGTTTCGCTAGCCACCATAATGGTTATGTCTTCTCTAGATAGTACTTTCTCCTCAAAATTAGCTAATGATATAGTCTCAATATTAGAATAAATTGTTTCTTCTTTTTCAGTTGTTTGATTTTTATTTATATCTGTTGGATTTTTATATTTTTCTGATACTTTTTTATAAATATTACTATCTAGTGTTTTACTATTTTCTCTATCAGTATTTAGTACATTTACAACATATAATGAAGTAGCTAATATTATACCTACAATAATTAAAATAAGGATTACGATTACTATTTTTTTAATCTTACTTCTTTTTATAATTCTATCTTCTAAAACAATATTTTCTTCTTCTAATTTATTAACAACATCAGCAATATTCTTATTTTGACGACCGTCAAAAATAATTGTCTTTTCTAATTCTTTTTCTTGATTCTTAACTTCACTTTTTTTCGTTTTTTTAATTGATTTTTCTTCACTAACTTTTTCTGCTTTGCTTGTTGATTCTTTTTCTACTGGTTTTACTACTTCTTTAGTTACTTTTTTTTCTACAAGTACTTCATCCTTTTGAACACTTTTCTTAGTTGAATTTTGTGAAGTTTTTTTGATTGTAGACTTTTTCTTTGTAGATTTAGCTGGTGCCTTTTGTTGTGTTGAATTTAATTTTACATCTTTTTTTTCAGATTCATTTTTGGCCACTGTTTTTTTATTGTTTTTCTGCTTTGAATTCTTTTTATTTACGTTTTTTGAAGTGTCATTACTTTCTTTTGTACTAGTTGTTTTCTTTTTACTTTCTTCCATCTTTATCACCTATACTTCTCTTATATTCTACCATCTTTTAAGAATAAAAAAAAGGCTTTTTTTAAGCCTCTTCAATTGTAATAAATCTAATGGTTTTTATTGTCTGATTATTTAATGGCTTATCACTGCTATCTGTTTCAACAGTTGCAATATTATCCACTACATCAAGACCAGCAAAAACACGACCAAATGATGCATATTGTCCGTTTAGTGATGGGTAGTCCTTATGAACAATGAAGAACTGACTTGATGCAGAATTCATGTCATTACTTCTAGCCATTGAGATTACGCCTCTTGTATGTTTTAAATCATTTTTTACTCCATTAGCACTAAATTCACCTTTTATAGTTTCATCTGAACCGTGATATCCTGTACCTGTTGGATCACCAGTTTGAATCATAAAATCTTCTATTACTCTATGAAATATTAAACCATCATAAAAATGTTCACTTACTAATTTTTTGAAATTGGCAATTGTTATTGGAGTATCTTTATTTGATAAAACAACTAGCATAATGCTACCGTTTGACATTTCTATTTTTACTCTTTCTGTTTTTTCAGTAGTTTCAGCAAAATTATATCCTTCTAATGTTCCTTTTTTTACTGTTCCATCTTCATTCTTTTCAATAACAATTATATCTTGTTTTATTTCTTCTTTCATTTCTTTTTTCTCTCTTTCTTCTTTAGTTGTACATGATGCTATTCCTAGCATTATTATTAATAATAAAAATATTCTTAGTATTTTCTTTTTCATTTTATCACCTTTTTTATAATATCATTAATTACTTTCTTTTTAAAGTATTTAGATAATCTTTTTGAGATGAAGAAACACGATAAGACTCTCTTATTTTACTAATTGCTTTATTATGGGTAAATTTATTTAATTTATTTTTCTTTATAAACTTTTCAGTATATTCAGGAAATTTAATATACAATTCGCAAATTAACCATGCCTCTGCCATATTAATATAATATTTATCACTTTTTATATTATTTAATAATTTTAATATTTCTTTAATATATGATTGCTCGATAAAATGAGATAAGATTATTATTAATCCTACTCTGCTTATAAATTCATCTTCACTTAAAGATAATTCTAGTGCCATATTGAAATATTTATCTTTGTATTTAGTTACTTGTTTAATACTATTACAGAATGAATCACAAAGACTCCAATCGTCTATATATGTTATATGTTTTAAAAAGTATTCATCAAAAAGAGTTTCATCTTTAATATTAGATATAACAAAACCATTAATCATTATTTCTTCATAGTATTTATTTTTAGCTATTTTAAAAAATGATGAGATATCTGTTTTACTTATTTGTTTAGCAATATTTCTAAGTTTAGGTATTCTAATACCAAGCATCTCATATTTAGTAAAAATTAGTTTACCTTGAAAGTCTTTATATTTTTGATCTTTTAGACTTTCTAAGTATTTGAGGTATTCCTTATACGTTGATTCATTCCATGTGGTTGGGATCATTTATTTTTGTTCCTTTCTTCTTTTCTTATTTCTTTTAGAACCTCATCAAGATTACTTTCTTTAGTAATCTGTATTTTTGATTTAATATGAATAATTATTGGATTATTAGGATTAGAATCTAAAATTCTAAATTCTGGAATTATACCTACTTCATCTTCACTGTATAGTTTATTAAGAATACAAAAATTAACAAAGCGAGAGACAAAGTCTAAATCATTTGGAATTATTCTTACTGTAGTTTTTAGTTTACTTTTAAAAGTATCTGGTAATTTATCTTGAGACTTCAAAATATGATAATGTAGATAAAGGCAAGAAAAACGATGATGTCCATCAGCTAAATAGTATTTTCCATCCTTTTCGAAAGTTTTTAAGGTGTGATATTCTTCATTAAATATAGACATTGGATCTTTTAGATACTTTTCTAGATTTTCTTTAGTTATCCCATTATATAATAAGTTTCCTAACCATGTCTTAAGGTCGTAGTTACGATAATCATGAGATCCAACAATATCTTCTATATTTATTTCTTTTTGCTCGTTTGACCATACCAATTCAAAATAATTATATACTTCATGAGGAATGTTAGCTGGCTTAAGAGGAGTTATAGCTTCATCAGGCAAATAAATATATTTTTCATCTTCAATAGCGCCTAGTTTTCTAAAGACTTCAATAAGATAACTTCTGTCTTGTTTATGGGGGTCTTTATGAACAAATTCTGCTTTTTTTAAATTGTACATATTATCACCTTTTTAAGTATATCTAATATTTTTTATTTTGGCAATTTCTTACTATTGTAAATACATATTCAATAATATATAATTTTTATGGAACTTTTGTTTGTGTGGTGGTATTTTATGAAGAAAGATTTTTATTTTGAAAGACATATTCTTAGTATAGATTTAAAAAGCTTCTTTGCTTCTTGTGAATGTGTTGTACGAAAGCTAGATCCTTTTTCGGTACCTTTAGTAGTAGCTAATCCTAAACAGGGTGGTGGTGCTATAACCTTAGCAGTTTCACCATATTTAAAAAAACAAGGAGTTCCATCCCGTGGACGGATATATGAAATACCTAAAAATATCAAGTATATGATAGTTCCTCCTAGAATGAGTCTTTATATAAAATTTAGTGAAAAAGTTTTAAGCGTTTATTTAGATTATGTATCTAAAGAAGATATACATGTTTATTCAATTGATGAATGTTTTTTAGATGTTACAGATTATTTGACACTATATAAAAAGACAGATTATGAATTAGCCGAAGAAATTCTTATCGAAATTACAAAAAGAACAGGCTTAACTGCTACTTGCGGAATTGGACCAAATATATTGCTTGCAAAAATTGCAATGGACGTAGAAGCTAAAATATATAAGAATGGAATTGCTAAGTGGACTTATGATGATGTAAAAACAAAACTTTGGAAAATCACTCCTCTATCTAAGATGTGGGGAATTGGTCCACGTATGGAAAAAAAATTAAATAATCTAGGAATTAATTCTGTTGGAGAGTTAGCTCAATATAATAAATATAAGTTAAAAGATATGTTTGGTATTATTGGAGAGGAATTATGGGAACATGCCAATGGTATAGATTTATCAGTTATTAGTGATAAGAACGGTAGACCAAAAGATAAAACTTATTCAAATAGTCAAATATTGTTTAAAGATTATAATGGGAATAATATCGAAATTATTATAAAAGAAATGGTTGATGTTGTTAGTAAGAGACTTAGAAATAATCAAAAGCAGTCCTCTGTTATTGGTTTAGCTATTGGTTACTCTAAAAATGTTGGCGGAGGATTCTATCATGTTATGAAACTTGATACCCCTACTGATTCTAGTAATGTAATACTTGAAGTTTGTAAATTATTGTTTGATAGATATTATGAAGGGCAACCAATTCGTAAAGTTGGTGTTAGTGCAGGTGGTTTGGTAAATAAAGAAAACGTTCAACTTAGTTTATTTGAAAGTTATGATTTAGTCATTGAAGAAAATAAAAAAGAGATGGCTATTGATGATATAACTAATAAATTTGGTAAGAATAGTTTGCTTAGAGCTTCTTCTTTATTGTCTGATTCTACTATAAGAGAAAGAAATCAAAAGATAGGAGGACATAGTGCATGATTACTAATCGTGGAATGTTAAAGTGGCAGCCATTTAATTCGGTTGTATCTAGTACAATTATGTTTGATGACGTTTTAAAGGAAAAGAATAAAATAAAAATGCCTATTTTATCGGAGGATCAAAAGCAAGAATTGCAAGATAAAATTATTGAGTCATATAATAATCAGGATATTGTTAAGATTAAATATTATAAAGATGGAAGATTTTATTTAATACAGGGCAAAATAACAAATATCGATGAAAATAGGCATAAAATAGTTATAAATGAGTCTTTTTGGGTATTTTTTTCACAAATTGTTGAAATTTATTAAAAAAACACTTGCATAGCTATGAAATATATGATATTATGGATTTGTTCTTGGGGGATTAGCTCAGCTGGCTAGAGCACCTGCCCTGCACGCAGGGGGTCGCGGGTTCGAATCCCACATCCTCCACCATTGAACAAATTAAGTCCTGTAAAGGACTTTTTTCTATGTCTAAAAAAGCAAACTTCACTTATCTATGTCACAAACATTCAAAGTATGTTAGAATATAGTTTAAAAAGTGAGGGATTGTTATGAATATATTGGAAAGATTTTTAAAATATGTATCCATTGATACTACATCAGATTCTACTAAAGAAGATACTCCTAGTACAGAAAATCAAAGAAAGCTAGCTGAAATCATTGTTAATGAATTGAGAGATTTAAATTTAGATGATGTTTATTATGATATAGATCATTGTTATGTTTATGGTAAATTGTCTGGAGACGAGAGTTTACCTAAAATTGGTTTTATTGCTCATATGGATACGTCTGAAGATTCTAAAGGATCAGAAATAAAACCTAATATCATTAGAAATTATAAAGGCGAAGATATTATATTGAAAGATAATGTAACTTTAAAAGTAGATGAAAACCCAGATTTAAAAAATCATATTGGTAAGACTATTATTACAAGTGATGGTACTACTCTACTTGGTGCTGATGATAAAGCTGGTGTCGCAGAGATCATGGATATGTTACAAACATTATCTATTTCAGATGACAAGCATGGAGATATTTATATTTGCTTCACGCCAGATGAAGAAATTGGTTTAGGAACATTACATCTTGATAAAAAATATTTTACACCTGATTTCGCTTATACAATAGATGGTAGCACACTGGGGGAGTTTTCTTATGAAAACTTTAATGCTGCTAGTGCAACAATAAATATAAAAGGCGTTGTATATCATCTTGGTCATGCTAAAGATAAATTAGTCAATGCTGTTCATATTGCGACGATTATAAATTCTTTATTACCAGATGAAATTCCAGAAAATAGTGAAAATCGCGACGGATATTTTTGTTTAATGAATATGTCAGGCAGTTTAGAGGAAGCTAACATGAAATATCTTATAAGAGATTTTGATAGTCTTAATTTTGAAAAAAGAAAAAATATTTTAAAAGCTATTATAGAAAAGTTAAATAAAAGGTATGGTAATTGCATTAGTTTAGATATTAATGACTCTTATTATAATATTTTACAAATTATTGAAAAAAGGCCTGATTTAATTTCTAATACAGTAGCTGCAATAAAGGAAACTGGCGTTGAACCATTTATTCTTCCTATACGTGGTGGGACAGATGGATGTAGTTTGACTTATGATGGAATCCCTTGTCCTAATATAGGTACTGGTGGACATAATTTTCATAGTAAATATGAATATGTTTGTTTAGAAGATATGATGAAGGTATCCGAAATACTTTTATCAATAATAAGAAAGTTTTCTAAGGATAAAGATGTACTTAAAAAGAAAGTAAATAAATAAATTACTTTCTTTTTTATTGTGTTATATTTTTTTTTGTTTAAAAAGAGTATTGTATTTGATAAAAGTTTTTATTAGTGGAAAACTAAAATAACAAAATATAATAATAAAACTATTATTACAAATTCAAAATAATATGAAGAATTTAAACTTATCTAGTGAGAAGTAGTAAAGTTAAAGGTATTTGTTGCTTTTTTTGTTTATTTAGGTATAATAAATACCTAGGAGAAATGAGATATGTGTGCTACTGAAATTAAAAAAGAAGATTTAATTAGAAATATTAACGAAATGAAAAATGGAAGTTTTGAACAAATGTGTTTGACTACCATATATAGTTTGTCATCTTATTTTAAATCTTTATGGGCTTTTGGAAGAAAAAGTCAGATTACAAAAGATAATTTAAATATTATTAAAGAAATGTTTAATATTTTAAGTACTGAAAGAACATTATTAAATTATATTTTAAAAAACATTAATAGTTTTGACATTAATGCTACTCAGAATGTTATTGAAATGCTTGATAGATTAAATGATCAAACTGTTCTATATTATTACGATACTATTAATGGAATTGAAGATGCTGTAGACTTAAATAATGAAAGAAGAGGTTTACGCCCTAGAAATTATCCGCCTACTCTAATTCAGTCTGATGCTTATGCAGGAGAAGTTATTGCTTTAAGTGAAAACATAGAAAGTTTAAAAAGTTTTTTACAATTTGAAGATGAATTTTGGGAGTTTATTAAAGATAAAGTTAAAAAAGTTAATACTTCTGTAGAAGTAATGGAAAAAATGGTATATGCAATTCCTATTTATAATGATAAAGGTATCGTTGTTAGTTTATGTTTAATGCTACCTTGTATATATAATCTGGAATCAGCATTATTAGCTATTAAGGTCTATAAAAAAGCTTATGAAATATATAAAATGATTGGCAAAAATTTTGATAGTGAAAATTTAGAAGATTCTTTAGATTTACAAGAGGAATATAAAAAAGAATATCTTCCTAGAAAGGCTAAAGATATTTTAGGGTTAAAAAATGTGAAGTAAAAAATACTTCACATTTTTATTTGATTTTCTGGAGTTACTTGTACTAGTGCTTTTTGGAATTCATGTTCAATTGCTCCTCTAAATACTAGTGAGAATTGAATGTTATTTAGCATTATTTCCCCATCAAATTTACTCCAATCAAGTTCTAAAGCGCCACATGGAAGGTTTTTGCTCTTTTCTGCAACAAATTCTCTTAAAAATTCACGACTAGCTCTTCCATTTCCTTCTCTAAATGGATGGATTGCCATTAATTGTGCATAATATATTGATAAAAATGATGCTAGGCCATATGTGCTAGATACATCTTTAATTTCTGTATTCATCATTTCTAGTTCATTAATTAGATATGACTCTATATTACTATATGTAGTAAAACCTGTTTCTTTTTGCATATCTACATATCGATATTCTCCTGCCCATTCATAAAGATCACCAAAAATATATTTGTGAATATCTCTTAAATGTTGGGCATCAAAATTACCACGTATTGGGCTTTCATATAATTCCACTAATTTTTCAAAAGATATTTCAGCTTCTTTTTGTTTTAGTTCATCATAATCTATAATATTTAATTTATTCTTTAATGTTATTGTTTCTGGGTAAAAATATGACCTCCATAGTCTGTCTATTTTTTCTTCATATTCTTTGCTATTTGGCATTGTTTGTGCTCCTTTTTAAAGTTAATTTTTGGGCATTTTGTATTGGAAGTCCATTTTTAACTCTGTACGAAGTTATAAAGTCTTGACTCAAATAAATTCGATCTATTCTTAATGATGCTTGTGCTTGTTCTATTGCTTTTTCTCTTTTACTTTTTTCCATAACCCATCCCTCAATAATATTTTATCACTTATAAATATACGAAACAACAAAATCAGTGATTAAAAGTATGTTTTATTTTAATTATAAAGATAAATCTTTTATTTCTTCTGTAGAATTATTACTATATTTAGAATTTAATACTCTATGTTTTGTTTATAATCATAAACAAAGTAAATTTTTGTATATTATTAAAAAAAGATGCATAGCTATGCATCTTTTTTTATTAACTAAGTTGTTCTGCTAAATCTGATTCAACAGATTCGTTTTCTACATCTTCAATATCTTCTGTACCAATTTCTTCTTGAATATCCATTGCAGCAACTTCTTCTCTGATTTCATCATCGTCGATAAGTTGTTCTTCTAGAAATTCACTTGGTTCATCACTCATGAATTCTTTTTCAAGAATCATTTCGATATTGCTATATTGTCTAGCTCCTGTACCTGCAGGGATTAATTTACCGATGATAACATTTTCTTTTAATCCTCTTAGGTCATCTGTTTTACCTTTGATAGCTGCTTCAGTAAGAACTCTAGTAGTTTCTTGGAATGATGCAGCAGATAACCATGAATCAGTTTCTAATGATGATTTAGTAATACCAAGCATTATAGGACGACCTGTAGCTGGTACACCACCGTTTAAGATAACTGGTTTATTTGCAGCATTGAAGTCATGTAGTGATACAGATAGACCTTCAACAAGTCCTGTATCTCCACCATCAACAATTTTCATTTTAGAAATCATACGACGTACGATAACTTCGATATGTTTATCTGAGATATCAACACCTTGTGATTTATAAACTTTTTGAATTTCTTTTAAGATATAGCTTTCTGCAGTAATTGGATCTGTAACAGCTAGTAACTCTTTTGGACTTACTGAACCTTCTGTTAATTGTTCACCTGCTACAACACTTTGTCCAACTTCTACACGAACTTTAGAATTGTATAGAGTTGTGTGTTCACGAGATTCAACATCGTTTTCAACAACAATTTTATGTTTTCCATTAGCAGCTTCAATACTTGCTACTTTACCTGTAATTTCAGAAATTGTAGCTTTAGCTTTTGGATTACGAGCTTCGAATAATTCTTCAACACGTGGAAGACCTTGTGTGATATCGGCGTCACCACCATGCGCAACACCTCCTGAGTGGAATGTACGCATTGTAAGTTGTGTACCTGGCTCACCAATTGATTGAGCAGCCATTACACCGACAGCTTCACCTGTTTCAACTAGGTTACCAGTTGCAAGGTTACGTCCATAACATTTTTGACAAACACCAAATTGACTCTTACATGTTAGAGCACTACGGATTTCAACTTTCTTGATTCCAGCTTTAACAATTTTCTTAGCTATATTTTCGTTTATCATTTCATTTTTATCTATAATTAATTCTTTAGTTTCTGGATTAATTACTTTTGTAGCAGTATATCTACCAACAATACGATCTTCTAATGATTCGATTACTGTTCCAACTTTTTCGTCTACGAAGTCTTCAACTACGATACCAGAAATAGCACCACAATCTGCTTCTTTAACGATGATATCTTGAGCTACGTCAACTAAACGACGAGTCATATATCCTGAATCGGCAGTACGAAGAGCTGTATCGGCAGAACCTTTACGAGCACCATGTGTACTTAAGAAGAATTCAGACACATTTAAACCTTCGATGAAGTTTGATTTGATTGGAATTTCAACTGGTTGACCATTTGGTTTAGCCATTAAACCACGCATACCAGCAAGTTGTGTAAAGTTTCCTGCGTTACCACGAGCTCCTGAGTTCATCATCATGAAGATTGGGTTCTTATGGTCGCCACCACTGATTCCTTTTAACTCTGCTTCAACGTCATCTTTTGTATCATTCCATACTTGAATAACATTGTTGAATCTTTCTTCTTCAGTTATCAAACCTCTTTGATATTGCTTGTTAATCTTATCAACTTTAGATTGTGCTTCTTCGATTTTATCATTTTTGTCTTTAGCTTCAATTATATCGAATGCTGAAACTGTAATACCAGCTATAGTTGAATATTTAAATCCTAGATCTTTCATTGCATCTAGCACTGCTGCAGTTTCAGTAGTTTTATAACGTTTAAAGATTTGAGCTATAATTTGTGATAAGTTTTTCTTAATAAATGGTGTAACTGGTTCCATTTCAGCTATAGCAGTTTTAATATCAGTTCCCATAGGTAAGAAGAACTTGCTTGGTGTAATATTTTCAATATTTTCTTTACTTGCTTCATTGATATAAGGGAATGAATCAGGTAACATTTCATTGAATATTAACTTACCAGCTGTAGTTACAAGATATTTACTCTTTTGGTCATCAGTAAATAATTTATATTTAAATGAACTTACTGGAATAGCAATTCTTGTATGTAAAGTTATTTCTCTTCTTTCGTAAGCCATAATAGCTTCGTTGGAGTTTTTATAAACTTTACCTTCGTTTTCTTCGCCTGGCTCTTCAATAGATAGATAGTAGTTACCTAATACCATATCTTGTGATGGTGTAACGATTGGTTTTCCTGATTTTGGATCAAGAATGTTGTTGAGCACCTAACATTAGAAGTCTAGCTTCTGCTTTAGCTTCTTCTGATAAGTGGTACGTGAACAGCCATTTGGTCTCCATCGAAGTCAGCATTGAATCCTGTACAAACTAATGGATGAAGACGAATTGCTTTTCCACCAACTAGTTTAGGTTCAAATGCTTGAATACCAAGTCTATGTAGTGTTGGTGCACGGTTTAACATAACTGGATGTTCTGTAATGCAATCCTCTACTACGTCCCAAACACATTCGTCACGACTTTCGATTAATTTTTTAGCACCTTTAATATTATGAGCAAATCTCTTTCAACTAAGTCCATTGATAACATGTGGTTTAAATAATTCTAAAGCCATTTCTTTTGGAATACCACATTGATACATTTTTAAATTTGGACCTACAACGATAACTGAACGTCCAGAGTAGTCAACACGTTTTCCAAGTAAGTTTTGACGGAAACGTCCTTGTTTACCTTTTAACATACTAGATAAAGATTTTAATGGTCTATTACCAGCTGCTGTAATACTTCTTCCACGACGACCATTATCAAATAATGAGTCAACTGCTTCTTGAAGCATACGTTTTTC
>JAAGKN010000435.1_pt1 | contig 99902 bp, 119 predicted proteins | sample 6206371 | NCBI WGS metagenome assembly JAAGKN01 (sample SAMN11533720, study PRJNA540317) | gut metagenome | isolation source: fecal pellets from male and female animal of same cohort | host: Peromyscus leucopus | place: USA:CA | collected 2017
TAGCTGGGGCGTTCTGCTTCAATGTTAATGACCTACCAACGAACACGAATTGGAACAACGGCGGCTCGCCCATTCTTATAGATAAGAGTTCTCTAAAATGTCCTATCAATTCCTCGCTAGGCATGGCGAAAATCACGCTGCAAAAGGCACGGGCAAGTAAGCGCAAGCATAAAGTCCGTGAAGCTATAAGAGAGACAATGAAGACTTATAATGGACTTTTTGATAAGATAGTTGATGAGAAAAACATTCAACGCGCCATTTTGAAGGCATCTCTTGGCAAGCGCAAGAAGGCGAGTGTTCGGAGAGCATTGTCCAATATAACCCAAGTAGCAAAAGATTTAAGCGAGCAGCTTAAATCCGGAAGTTGGCGTCCGGTGGAAATACATCCGACGACCGAAATAAACGACGGCGTAGAACTTAAAAAGCGTTACATCGTTTGTCCTAACTTTGTCAAAGAGCAATGCGTCCACCATGCAATTATGAATGTATGTGAGCCGCTTTTCCGAAAGAAGTTTTATCAATACTCTTGCGGAAGCGTTAAAGGGCACGGCGGAGATCAAGCTAGGAAATATATTGAAAAAATTATTCGGAAATATCCAGCAAAAACAAAGTATGTCGCGAAGCTCGACATTAAAAAGTTTTTTGCTAATGCAAAACCAAGCTTTATTTTTAGAGAGCTGCGCCGGACTATTCGCGACAAGCGCGTCCTTCGATTGTTTGCTTTAATCCTGCGATCAAATAAACAAGTCGTTGGCGGAAAGATCATAAAAGGAGGAATCCCGATCGGGTTCTACACCTCCCCGATCTTTGCAAATATTCTACTTAATGCTTTGGATCACTATGTTAAGGAGGTATTGGGGATTGAATTTTATGTCCGATACATGGACGATATAATTATGTTTAGCCCGAACAAGCGCAAGCTCAAAAGAGTTTGCCTTGCAGTCGATAAATATATTAAAGACTTAAAGATGAGCCTAAAACCAACATGGCAGGTTCATCGTTTTATGAGCGTTAATTTTATCGGCTATCAGTTTAAGCGTGGCGGATTGGTTCGTTTACGCGACAGAGTATTTCTTAAATCTGTTCGTTTAATTCGTCGAGCTGCGGCAAAAGTGAAGTTGACAATCCACGATTGCCTTCGGATATTGAGCTATATGGGGCGCTTCAAAAATGCGCACACATACGCAGCATTTAAAAGATATGTCTCCCCAAACATCAATATTCGAGAATTGCGGAAACGCGTGTCAAGACATTACAAAAAACTGGCGAAACTTGCAAAAGAAAGGAGTAAAGCAAATGCAATACCGAAAATCGGAGAGCCGTGCGCAGCCTGAAGAAACGCAGCCGACCACGGGCGGGAGATATTTCATCCGCAAAAACATCAAAAAAGAAAGCCGCACGGACATAACCGGAGCGGCTTTTGATTTATGGGTGTATGACGAAGCTATCGCCAACGAGGCGGAGTTCGCCGCTTATCTCGCTATACAAGGCGCAGAACAGCGGAGAGAGGCTGAAATCGTTGATGAATACACTTTGAGACTTATTGAGGAGGGTACGCTATGAGAGCCGTAGTTGAGAGCATTAAAAGGCTATACGAACAAGGGAGGATCACACAACAACAGCTTGCTGATCGTGTAGAAAAAGGAACAATCACACTTGCCGAATATAATTCGATAACAGGTCTTGATGCTGAAGCTTCCGAAGAATAGGAGGGCGTCATGGATTGGCTGCAATTCCTCCAGATTATTTGCGTTCCTGCGTTTGGCTGGTTATTCTTCAAAGTTGGGGATGTGCAAAAGGAACTCAACAATTTTAAGGTTCAGGTTGCTAAAGAATATGCGACGCAAAAAGCGATCGACAGAATCGAAAGCAAACTTGATGACATCCGAAGCCTTGTGATCGAGGAGATAAAAAAGAAATGAATTTCGTCGATAGAGTTAAAAAGCATGAAGGCTTGAGGCTGAAACCGTATCGTTGCACGCAGGGCAAACTAACGATTGGATATGGCAGGAACATTGAAGATAATGGAATAACAGAGGCGGAAGCCTCTTTTTTATTGGAAAATGATCTCCGCCGTTGCTGGTATGAGTGCACTGCCGCGTTTGACTGGTTTGACAAGCTGGACAAGTTACGACAAGGCGTCATCGCTGAACTATGCTTCAATATGGGACTTGGGAAGCTGAAGGAATTTAAGAATATGCTTTCCGCCCTTAAACAAGGAAACTACGAGCTCGCTGCTCGTGAAATGTTGGACAGCCTTTGGGCGAGACAGGTTGGACAGCGCGCAGAAACTCTCGCCGATATAATGAAGAAAGGAAAAGACAATGCTTAATTGGATTATGGAACATATCGACGATTTGCTGGCTATTTATGGCGGGCTTGTCGCTATTTGCACTGTTATTGTTAAACTGACACCGTCAACGAAGGATGATGAGCTCCTCGGTAAAATTATCAAGATTTTGGATACCTTCAGCACAGCATTCAAAAAAGCCGATGAAGAAAAGCTCAAAAAATGAGTTGGCTTAAATCTTGTCTTTCATGGATTGCGGGGGCAGTTTTTGCCCTCGCTTTCATGTATCTAACCGGAAGAAGGGACGGAAAACATGCGGAAGAAAAGAAACAAAAAGATAAAGTTCTTCATTTCTCTTTTGTGGCAAAGCGCATTGATGATCTTTCTGATGATGCTGTTGACAGGCTGCCGTCAAAATATGACTGACAGCTTTTGCTTGATTTATCGCCCTGTCTCCGGAACGGCGCAGATCCTTCCGGAACAACAGCGAATTGCTGTAAAACGAAACAATCTAAAATATGAGGAACTTTGCGAATGACTAAAGATGTTATGAAAAAAATCACAAACACAGATTTAGAAGATTACGAGCGGCAGCCTTGCGAAGTATGGACGCGTGTCATGGGGTACTTCCGCCCCGTGTCTGAATATAACCGCGGCAAAAAGGCAGAGTTCTATTCTCGTAAATGCTTCAACGAGGAAAAGACAATAAAAGGTCTTAATATCAAAGGGCGGAGTTGAAAACCCCGCCTCATCTTATTATCTTAAAATAATAATGATGATTTTAAGCACCATTATTAAGATGCTCAAAACTTTGATTAAGTTCATCATCTTATCCTTTCAGCCGGATTCCGGCGGTTGGGAAAGAAGCTGACCTTTACGCACAAAAAATAAAAAGCTCTTGACTTTTATATTATTCTATGCGACACTTTCAATATCAGGATAGAAAGTTCAGTACAACTTCTTTCCATTATTGAAAAAAGCCTCGGGATACCACCCCTTGGCTCTTTTTTTATATACAGCATATTTTCCAAAGTCAACACAAGATTATGCTGCTAATTGCTGACGGATGAAATCGAGCCTTTCTTTTAGAGAAATAATGTCTGCACGACGCTCAAAATATGGCGTTAAGTCTATGACATTAGTTCGAAGATTGTCCGAATTGGGCAGCCATTTCGTACAGCCTTGTGATTTTGCATCGCAAGGCTTTGTTTTTTGCTTCATTTTCGGCTGTTCGAATTAACTGTTTTTGACTGATTTCCAAAATACCCGTTTTTTCGCTGTATCCTTTGGCTGATAATGGTTCTGTGCTATTGGGTAAATATATTTTTATTGTAAAATTTGATATCCTTCCTTTATTATTTTGTTTTTGAGAAAGGAAAGACATAGAATTAATGATGATTATCTTGCAAAAAAACTTCCTCTTGTGGTACAAAAGGAAGTTTTTATTAGCTATCCGTTCTTAACTTAGAACAGAACTTTGACATTTACGCCGGCAGTGTAATCATATTTGATTTCATCGTTATATGTTCCGCCAAGATAGTAGTCGCCGAAGACACCGAGGGCTACATTGTCTTTTACGAAATAGTTGGCTTCAACCTGCCAATACCATTCGTTGGTGTTGGCACCATTATCAGTGTTGAAATCATAGCGGATACCCGTGTCAAGAGCAGCCTTGTCAAAGGTTTTGTGGAAACCGGCAAATACGGAATAATCCATATCACGGTCTTTTTGGTCAATCGGAGAATCTGCAGTAAACATTGCATAAGGGACAAGACCATTACCCATATCATAACCGACCTGTGCTTCAACATTAACTGATTTATACCAATCGGAGCTGCGGCCTTTATGTCCGTACCAGCTGCTGGGCTGATATGTATAATAACCGGCGCCGATCTGCGTCAGGATGTTGTTGTAGTTCCAATTATATTTTGCGCCGATTTCATAGCCGAAGTTGTGCTCATTGTTGTATTCACGGTTGGTCAAGCCTTTGAAATCGAAATTATTCTGAATCATGCCGTAAACAGATAGGTTGTCGGTAGCACCATAGGTCAGATGCTCAGTAGCTGCAAACTCTTCGGCAGCCCAGTCGGCATGTTTAATTTTTGTACGTTCATAGTGAATGGAAGTGTTAGAGAGAACTTCGCCTTGAGACGGCAGGAATAAAGATCCTGTAAAATCTTTTGCATTGGCAGCGCCGGCAATCAAAGTTGCGGCAGCAGTTGTTAAAAGCATAGTCTTAAAGTTCATGAGATATCTCCTTTAGTTGTTTTTGGGGCCGGATTTCTCCGGATGAAAAGAGCTTATATGCGTATTTGTTAATAATCAATTAATTATGCCAATTTATGTAATAACAATAGGTTACAATAATGAAACATTTGTTCGAAAGCCTTATCGGGCAGGCAAGACGACATTTTGCTGCTTTACATTTCGGAGGGCGTATGATAGCGTTTGCCTATACTTATTTGTAAATGGTTGGTGCCTGTGCTGAGATGATATTGAAAAAATATTGGAAATTTATTGCAGTTGTTTTGTGTCTTTTGGTTATAAAAGAGGGACGAAGACCGTTATATCAACTTGTGTGGGGAAAACATACGGGACAGCAAATTGAACTTGGCGGCGAGGAGTTTGCCGTTTTTCCCGATACGGATGTTTGGCAGCGGGCTGAGATCGGCGGATATGAAATAGATTATCAAATACGTCGCAAATATAAAGTAAATGGCAGAGTTGTCTTCGTCGATTGGAACGACGGCATTATCAATACATGGTATCATGCTGCAGCCAATGAAGGCGTAAAGCTTTATAATGCGGTATCGTCAGTTGATGTTTCGGTTATTCACGGGGCTACGGCCGAAGACGGAAACTGGCAAAAACTCAAGTTTGAACATGAGGAGCGCGGGTTAAGTTTTCGGTATCAGTATGCTGACAATCCGGTCGTGAATCATGATGAAATCAACAATAATCACGTTATTCCCGCGACAACAGCCGTCAGACGTGCTATTGCCGTTATGAAAGTCGGTGAGATTGTTGAGATGGAAGGCTATTTGATGGACTGGAAAGGTACCGGAAAATTCAGCTGGTTTGATATACAAACGGCAACGGAACCTGGGGAACTGCATTCCAAGCAGTTATACGGCGGCGTTCCGGGGGCAGGGCTGTGCCGACAGTTTTATGTGACAAAAGTCTGTTTTGACGGTTATTGCTTTGAATAGGTTTTAATCTCGGAAACTGACGGCACGAATAATCGCTTTCAGCTGTTCTTCAGCGGTTTTGACTTTTGGGGCGTTGTCGGGATATTGGTCCTTAACTTCAAACTCAATAAAAACATTTTGGCCTTTGACAAAACATATGGCTGACGAGGTATCGGTGATTTGGTAATCATAATCGTAAGACGAGCCGGATCTTTTTGTTTTTTTGTCGGTAATGCTGAATAAACGGCAGTTCATTTCTTTTGTCGTCAAAGAGGTTTCTTCGGGTTGGGAACCGGTGTCTGATTTAGCTGACAGGCGCTGTCCTGCGTATTGTATTGCATTTTTTTGCGTCAAAAGTAAAATATGCGGATTATATTCAAAAATTCGGGCAAGGTCTTTGGTTTTGCATCCGTTTTTATTGTTATAGCCGGATGAGTGTAAGGTAACATATCGGATATCTAAGAAATTATCACTCATGCAATGGCGATAGTTCTCAGTGACGGAATGTGGAATGTTATTGAAAATTATATCGACTTTGTCTGTAAAACCGTTGCATGACCTGAAAGCTTGGTTAGTGAACGGATTAATTCCTTTCAGTTTGGATTGGTAATAGGGGAAAATCAGGAATATTCCGGCTTCGGTTATTTTTATATCCTGATAAGCTATTTCGGATAATCTGTCTTTATTCAGCAGGAAAGAGCGTTTAAGATTAGGTTTGTCGTAATGCGACACGGGAAAGAACAACGGAAAAGAAACTTCGCGGTATTCCCCTTTATAATCCTTATAGACAAGGCGGGATTGATTGTCATTTTGTTCTTTGCGGAGCGGATCGCCATACAGTTTTTTGATGTTTTGTTCTGTATAGTAACCGTAGTTAAGATTGTTTTTTATAAATTCTGACAGAGCCTTGTCGTCACGGGACAGGTCATGTTCAACCATTTTTTCAGGCAGAACAGTGATGGTTTCGGTGGATATGTTCACATAACTCCAGCAGGAGCAGAGCGGTAAAACGGCAACGGTGACGGCAATCGTTTTGATAAGTCGGTTAATCATATCTCTTAAATTCCTTTATTTACGCAGTCTGACGGTTCGGAGCATTTCCTGTAATTGTGTTGCGGCGGTGTCGGTTTGGTCGCTTTCGACCGATAGGGACAGCAGACCGTTATGGTTTTTGATAAAACACAAAGCCGACGCCTTGTCGGACAGTTCAATGGTGCTGTCAGCTTTCAGTCTGAAAATGCGGCAATTAAGGATTTCGGTATTAAAGGCGTCTTCGGCGATAATGGCATATTCTTTGTTTATTTCCCTGCGGGCTGAGGCTAATGCCTGTTCGCGGGTAAAAGAAATAATATCGGGATTGTATTCCAAAATGTCGGCGGTATCTTTTTTACGGAGTGTTTTTTCATCTTTTTTGTCCCGCTCGCCGAGGGAGCGTTTAAAGCTTTTGAGGCCGAGAAGCGGATTGAACAGACAACTCTCAAGGCGATTTACCGCACGGGAATGAGAAATGTTGTTAAATGTAATGTCGATCTTGTCGGCCAGTCCGCTGCAATGAAAGATTGAGGCGGTGGTATAAGGATACAGATCCTGCTTTTTGAAAGCGGCTAAGGGAAGTATTATTATCCAGCCGGCGCTTATTGTTGATTTTTGGCTGTAGGTCAAAGTTTGCAGGCGGTCGTTGCGGAACGTCAGCGAATACTCAGGATTTTGGTTTGTCTGCGTGAACAGAGGCCAGATCAGCCAGAGAACCCGCTCATTACGAACCGGAGAAAAATAAGGATAGGTCAGCTGCGTTTCGTCGGCGTTTTGCCGTTCTTTGAGCGGCGTTCCCAACAGCCGCCGGACGTTATCCTCGCTGAAATAGCCGTAGTTGACGTAAGGGGACACAAAATCCCGCAATTTTGGGTTGGCAATGGTCTTGGCCGGAATTTCTTCTGCGGGAACGGTTGCGTCGGAAAGACTTTCGTTTTTTATGCCGACGCAGGCGCAAAGTGCCAGCATGACATTCAGAACAGCAATTTTATATGCAGCGGTCATTTTTGTCTCCGTTTTGCTAAAAATCATATTTCGGTCTTGTTAAAAAAGCAATGTTTTTATAAGATGCGGGCAGGAGAAAAGAAATGGATTTTGATAAAATTGCCGCAGAAGTCAAACAACTGCTGGAAAATGACAATACCGGACACGGTTTTGAACATGTTGAAAAAGTGTATCGCAATACTATGAAACTTTGCGACGCCATGCCGGATGTCGATCGCGAGGTTGCCGGGCTGGCGGCACTGCTGCATGACTGTGATGATTATAAACTGTTCGGAGAGGAATATGCTGCCAATCTGACAAATACAAAACGGATTATGCGTGACTGCGGCGTAGATGACGGAACGCGGCGCAAGGTTTGTGTGGCAATCGGCGAAGTGGGGTATTCCAAGCGTTTGAAAGGATTGGTTCCAATCAGTTGGGAAGGTAAAATTGTGTCAGATGCCGATATGCTGGAGGCAATGGGGGCAACCGGCGTTATCCGCTGTATGGCGTATGCTTTGGTGCGTTGCACGGAACATGGATCGCCGCTGTTTGACGCTCAAGTATGGCCGGAGCCGGAGATGAGTGCCGAAGAATATAAAAGGCCGAACCGACGTTCGGATAATTTTATCAATCATTTTTTTGAAAAACTACTGAAACTAAAAGGGCTTCTGCTTACCGAAGCCGGAAAGGCCGAGGGCGAAAAACGCCATAATTTTATGGTAGCTTTTCTGCGGCAGTTTTTTGACGAATATCAGGCGGCGGATTGGCAGGATTATCTGGACGGCTATCTGCAGCGGATGACGGTTTCGGATCAACCGCGTTAAGGAAATGTTTTTATTTTGTTCTCAAGTTACAAAAAGAGCTTGCGGCGATGGCGAAATTTGTTTAATCTTGAAAAAGATTATAACAAGGAATTGAAAGATGATTGCCAAATTGCGCGGAATTATAGACAGCTTCGGCGAGGACAGCGTGATTGTCGATGTTAACGGTGTCGGCTATCTGGTGTATGCGTCGAACCGTACTCTGTCAAAATTGATGAAAGGCTCCGAAGCGACTTTGTTTGTTGAAACAGTCGTGCGTGAGGACAGTATCAGTCTGTTCGGTTTTGCTTCGGCGTTGGAAAAAGAATGGTTTTTAACTTTGACCAAAGTGCAGGGCGTCGGTTCAAAAGTCTGCCTGAGCATTTTGTCGGTTTTAACGCCGTCCCAATTGGCTCAGGCGGTGGCAGCGCAAGATAAGGCTTCGTTTTCAAGGGCTTCGGGCGTTGGTCCGAAATTGGCTGCCAGAATTGTAACCGAGCTGAAAGGCAAAGTGGTCGGGTTGCCGATTGGAGCTGATACGGCTGATTATGCCGCTGCTTTGGATGCGGATGAGGCTTCTGCTCAGCCGGTAGTTGCTGATGATGAACCGCAAAGCCAAATTGAAGATGCCGTTTCGGCGTTGGTGAACCTTGGCTATCAGCGGATTGATGCTTATCAGGCGGTTCAGAGAGCGGCCGGCAAAAATTCGGATGCCGGCGTGTCTGAACTTATCAAGCTGGCGCTGAAAGAATTTGCGTCAAAGGAGTTCTAGTCAATGGAGCAAAGAATTGTAACCCCGCATGAATTGCCGGAAGACGATAACGGAATTAATTCTCCGGTCAATTTGCGCCCGACTTCTTTGGATGATTTTGTCGGACAGCGTCAGGTTTGCGAAAATTTGAAAATTTTTATCGAGGCGGCAAAAATGCGCCATGAAGCTTTAGACCATGTTTTGCTTTTCGGTCCTCCGGGATTGGGCAAAACAACTTTGGCGTCGATTGTTGCTAAAGAATTGGGGGTTAATTTCAAAGCGACTTCGGCACCGATGATTTCAAAATCCGGTGATTTGGCAGCTATTTTAACAAATCTTGAAGCTAACGACGTGCTGTTTATCGATGAAATTCACCGTTTAAATCCGGCAATTGAAGAAGTGCTGTATTCGGCAATGGAAGATTTTCAGCTGGATTTGATTATCGGTGAGGGGCCTTCTGCCCGTTCGGTCAAAATTGATTTGCAGCCTTTTACGTTGGTGGGGGCGACAACGCGTTCGGGGCTTTTGTCGACACCGTTGCGTGAACGTTTCGGCATTCCTTTGCGGTTGGATTTTTATTCTCCGGATGATTTGGAAAAAATTGTTATGCGTGGGGCGCGGCTGCTTAATGTGCCGATGACTCGCGACGGCGCATATGAAATTGCCTGCCGTTCCAGAGGAACGCCGCGTGTCGCCGGACGTCTGTTGCGGCGTGTGCGCGATTTTGGTGCGGTGGCCGCTGACGGCGAAATAGGCGAAAAAACGGCGGATATGGCATTGCAGCGCCTGAATGTTGACAAGGTCGGACTGGATGCCTTTGACAAGCGTTATCTGACCTGCATTGCCAAGAATTACGGAGGCGGCCCCGTCGGAGCCGATACTTTGGCGGCAGCCTTGTCTGAAGAACGCGATACAATTGAAGAAGTTGTCGAGCCGTTTTTGCTCAAACTCGGCTTTTTACAGCGTACACCCCGCGGGCGCGTTATCTCTGATTTAGGCTGCGAATATCTCGGCTTGCCTAAAATGCGTAAAAACGTTAAACAATTTGATGAACAAAACGATTTGTTCGGACAGGGAGAGAAATAATGGTAGAAATTGCGGCTCCGCAAGGCAAATTTGAAAACGGAAAATTCTATTTTCCGGTGCGTATTTATTACGAAGATACTGATGCCGGCGGCATTGTCTATTATGCCAACTATCTTAAGTTTGCCGAACGGGCACGTACCGAATTTATTCGCGCTTTGGGCATCAGGCAGCAAGATGCTCTTGAGGCCGATAATCAAGCCGGCTTTGTCGTTCGTCACTGCGAAATAGATTATCAGGCTCCGGCCGTTTTGGACGACATCTTGTCTGTCAGTTGTGAAGTAACCGAAATGGGCGGTGCCTCGGCAACCATGCATCAGGAAATACGCCGCGGAGATGACTTGCTTGTTTCTCTTGATGTTAAAGTTGTCTATGTTTTGTTAAAGAATAAGCGGCCTTCTCGCATACCTTCCGAGTTAAAAACGCGTATAATGGTCGCCTAATACAGAAACTACAAGTCGAAAGTTTCCTCACGTACCTCTATGTACGCTGCGGTACTTTCGCTTTTGTTTCTTATTATCCGCCGCATTCTCCGCGTTTTTTACAATTTTTCTGTCATTGGAAGTACCTTTAGGTGCTTGGCAATCCATAGAATTCAAGCGGCAACACAGTGTGATATAGATTGCCTCACTTTGTTCGCAATGATGGAGAGGGGGTTATGGCTTGCTTTATCGCATATGTTCTTTGCAATAATGGGGCAGCAATATAATGACAAGAGGAGGAAGGCAATGACAGAAATACCGAATAAGGATTTTATCATGTATTTTCTTCGTGTTTTTGCCGGAGCAGTAAGGGGAATGAGGCGAAAATATCGAATTGGTGGTAACAGAAAATATTTTTACTTGGAAAGTGAGGCGTTATCTTTCTTTTTGCATGACAAAGTTTGTCAGCAAGATCCCTTGTCGTTCTATCTGTTGTTCCTTAATAACTTTATATCCCCTTTTGGCAAAAAAAGGTTTAGCGGTAATAGAGGCATGAGTGGTGATATTTCCTGTAACAGCCTGTTCCAGCCTATTGCAAATAGATGTTCCGATGCCTTTTTCCTGATAATCGGCATGGACAAACAATCGGTCAAGATAACCTGTTTTATCAATGTCTCCGAAACCTGCAATAGTTTCGTTATCAACAGCTACAATGCTAAAATGTTGTTGAAGCGATTGATGCCATTTTTCTAAGTCTGTTTGTCCAGAAACCCATGCGTTAAGTTGTTCTTTAGTATAATCCTTTGCGTTGACAGTATGAACCGTATTGTAAAATAACTCTGCCAGCTCTTTGCTGTCCGATTGTCGGTATTTTCTAAATTTCACTTTTTCGTCCTTTTTAGACCGGTTTGTCGCTATCGATAATGTACGAATTATAGTATATATTTGCCGTGGTAGCAATGGTCTGTCATGTATTTTGACGTTTTCTTGTTTTGTACTATGTATATCTGGTAAAAATTTCGGTGTATTGATGCCGGATTTATATAAAAAATCCCTCGGTTTTGCGAAACGAGGGATTTTGATTGTTTTAATTTAACGGCGTACGGACTTTTTGGCTTTGTAGCGAACGGGCTGTTGGCGGGGAATCATTTTTAACTGGCTCTGGATAGAGTCGTTAAGGTTTTTTCCCTGTATGTTTTCCAGCTGATTGCACAAGTCGAGAGTATCAGCCGGAAGGCTGTTCCCTAAGCAGTATATGCCGCCTAAAGCGCACTCCGAAAAATTGACGGAATTTTCCAGTGCAAGTTCTCCGTTGTTATCCAACAGAAGTTCTCCGAACATAACGCGCTCTTCCAAATCACGACGTTTCTGAAGCTGCGGCAGGATTTTTCCTCCTGAGCGAACTTTTTGATCCATCAGCTTTTTCAGAGCTTGTTTTGCTTCATCACTGTGAGTAGCGAAATAATTGTTGGCTGTCTCTGCAATTTCGGACGGAGAGCCGTCTTTTTTGCGAAGAACGCCGCTGCCGCAATTATAAAGAAAACTTCCCATTGCAACTATTTCGGCATTGGACATTATATCCATGTCCAAATAAGTGTCCATATCTTCAAACATTTTGCCTTCGATATGAGCGGTGAAATAGTGCATGAGCTCTTCTTCGTTTTTAATGCGGTCTCCTCTGCGGACGGGTTTTCCGTCGGGACGGACGGTATTGCCGAAACCGATGGTCCACACTCTTCCGTGAGGGTCCCAATATGCGTTGACTTTTACGCCTTCGCAGTGGGCAATCAGGCACAACATGTCATGTTCTGCCGCGCGGAATTTTTCAAGCCGATTATCTTCTACCGTAACCGTGCTGTCGGTAAAGCATTCTGTATCGGTCAGGCTGTCATAACTGACTCGGGTTTCAACAGCCTCGAGAAGGTTGCTGATACTGTCTGTTACCGAAGCCTTAGCATTTGCTCCACAAAGAAGTGAAACGATTACAAAAGCTATACTGACTACCGAAAAAAATTTTTTCTTATCCATATAATAATATTTTAATTTATATCTAAAAATTTAATTTCATCGTTATTTTAGCAAAAATAATCCGTTAGGTCAAGAGGTGGACAAAATATTTTAATGATTTTTTTTGGGCAAAATATGCATTGTTATTGCTTAAAATCAAAAAAAAATCAGCATAAAATGAAAACTATTGAAGGTTTCTCAATCATTTTTGTCAAGTTTGAAAGATTTTAATTGCTTTTTGCGGCGTCATCCTTATATTGATATCAGGTCGGTTAATATTCCGGCTTAGCCCGTTTGTCTTTAGTCAGGACAAATCTGTTTTGTGTAAAACAGACAGGGCGGGGTTTGTAACGAAACCCTATCATGAGAACGCGAGGATACCGCGTTGTGACTGAGCCTAAGCAGAAATATGCCTGAAAAGTTTATTTCTGTATGGTTGAAGTGTATCCCTGGCTAAAGGCTGGGGAGCTCATAGTGTATGTTCAGGAGGCTTGCTTTCAAAGACTATGAGAGTCATTACTCATGATATGATTCGTTAACTCCCCGGCCGCCTTTTTCTGGTGGCCTTTTTCTTGGACTGTTATCAACCATGGAAAAGGGAGAACAACATCATGTCTCAGCGAGAAGAACCTGTCAGCAAAGAACTGTCACCACATAAGCCGCGTTCTTTTGGAATTTATAAAAAACAACGTGGACGCCAACCTAACGGCGAGCCTAATAAAATTGATATCCATGTCGGAAAAAGGCTGTTGCAGCGCCGAAATATGCTTAGGATTACTCAGGAAGTTATGGCTAAAAAACTTGGGATAACCTATCAACAAATTCAAAAGTACGAAAAAGGGGCCAATCGCATTGCTGCCAGCCGTCTATGGGATTTTGCACAGGTTTTGGGGGTGTCGATTAATTATTTTTTTGAAGAGATAGATGATGACTTGGCACAGCAGAGCCCTCGTTTTTTGCAGGACGGCGATGTTTCGTCCGTTATTGCAGGGGCGGAAAACGGAGCTGAAGATGAGGCCAGACATGAAATTGACATTTTAATCAAAGCTTTTTATAAGTTGCCGACCAAAAAGGCACGGCTTTATATACTTAAGGTGATGGAGGAAATTGCACGGCAAATCTGATGCTCTTTGAACCTCCGGAGTTGCCTGATATGCGCCGGTGTTGATTTTTTCTTTAATTGGTCTACAAATTAATTGATTTTTTAATATTTTATAGTAGGTTAATGCTCAATTATATTCCTGTAGATTTTTTGAAGAGGTAAAAATGGAAACACAATCTTTAGCAGATGTTGCCGATGGCAGTTCTTTGTCAATGTGGGAGATGGTCTGGAGTTCTGACGGCGTTACCAAAGTTGTTATGATTGGACTGGTTTTAGCCTCAGTTTGGTCTTGGGCGATTATTTTTGATAAGATAAGTACGTTGCGGGAAGTTAAACAGCGTTCCAGAAGTTTTGAGTCTAAGTTTTGGTCAGGCGGTTCTTTGGATAAGCTTTACGAAAGCATAGGCAATCATCCGGCTGATCCGATGTCGGCTATGTTTATGGCTGCCATGCGCGAATGGAAACGTACAAATATCCTTAAATCCAAGACTGACCGCGGGTTGCGCGGCGTCTCTCTGCAACAACGTATTGAAAAAACTATGGCTGTTTCCATGGACAAGGAAATAGACAGGCTTGACACCCGTATGGGCTTTTTAGCCTCGACCGGTTCCGTCGCGCCGTTGGTCGGGTTGTTCGGAACCGTTTGGGGAATTATCAACAGTTTTAATGCCATCGCTGCAACTCAGAGCAATTCGCTGTCGGCAATTGCTCCGGGTATCGCTGAGGCATTGTTTACAACGGCTTTCGGCTTGATTGCGGCTATTCCGGCCGTGGTTGCTTATAATAAAATTTCGTCGGATATTGACCGCTATGCCAATCGGTTGGAAAATTTTGCTGCTGAGTTTTCAAGCATTTTGTCGCGAGAAATTGACGATACGGCAATCAGAGCAGATATGGCAGGTGAATAATGGTTTATATGCTGCCGACAAAGGGCAAATCGTCTCGGCGCGGAAGCCGGCGTAATGCGGAAATTAATATCACCAACCTGATGGATGTTATGATGGTGCTGCTGGTGGTGTTTATGGTTGCCGCTCCGTTGATGACCTCAGGCATCGCTCTGGATCTGCCGAAAGTCGGCGGAAAAAATCTGACGGGAAAAGAGACGTCTCTTAACATCAGCGTAGATGAAGCCGGATATTATTATATCGGCAAAGAGGAAATTCCGGCAGATGAAATTATTGCCAAAGTAAAGGCTGTTCGCGAAGCTAATCCGGAAATCAGCGTCATTATTTCAGGCGATACCGGCGCTCAGTACGGGCGGGTTCTCGGACTGATGGCTCTGCTTAAGAATGCGGGATTTGAAAAAGTCGGACTGAAAACCGATCCGGCTCCTAATCAGAACGTAAAGGAAAAGAAGTAGCGTCGTGAAAAAGTCATCCTTATACCGATCTTTGGCGTTGCATGCGGCCGCTGTCTTTTTGATGGTGGTCGATTTGCCGTTTTTGTGGCGTAAGAATATGACCTTGGAACAGGTTCCGATTATTGTTGATTTAAATGATGTTAAAATATCGGAAATTACCAATTTGCCTACCAAAGCCGAATTTGGTGAGAAAGATACTCCTGCAGCGAAAGTAAAGCCGAATGAGACGGCACCTCAAAAGGAAATGCCGCCGCAGAAAGTAAAGCCTGCTGCCCCGGAACAATCGGCAAATAGCGAAAAAGTGCCTGAAGATGAAAAGCCTGTTGATCCTAAGCAGGATTTTGTCGTACCGCCGCAACCGTCTAAACCAAAACTGCCGGAGAAAAAGCCGGAGCCTAAGCGCCCAACGCCCCCGCCGCAGCCTAAAAAGCCGTTGCCGCCGAAAAAGAAAACAGAGCCCAAAAAGCCGGCTCCCAAGAAAGAACAGCCGGTTTTGGCCAATCCTTTGAAGGACTTGCTGGCATCTGTTGACAGTATGGAGAAAAGACTCGGTGAGCAGAATGCTAATGCGACAATTAAAACCGGAACTCAGGTTAATAATATGGGAATTGAGGGCGGTGTCGGCGGTTCGTATTTTTCAGACCTGTCTATTTCTGAAGCTGATGCCATTGCCGGACGTTTGCGCGCCTGCTGGAATCTTGATCCCGGAGCGATGGGAATTGAAGATATGATTATTGAAATCAGGGCTTATCTTAATAAGGACGGCAGCGTCAGTCAGGTTGATATTCTTGATCAAGGGCGTTACCGCAGTGATAGCCATTTCCGTTCGGTTGCGGACAGTGCCCGCCGCGCGGTGTTTGTCTGCCAGCCTTATAATATTTTGGCGCAGAAATATCCACAAAAATATGATATGTGGAAGACAATGTTGTTACGTTTTAACCCAATCAGCCATACCGTAAATTAACAGGAAAAAACAATGGCCTCAGAACGCAAGATTGATGTAGAAAAGCTATTTTTTAACAGCACTTTGTATTGTGTGCAAAATTGGCGTATGGCTGCGCTGTTTTCGCTTGTTAACATGCTGTTTATGATTGTCGGTTTTAAGCTGCTCAATGCATGGCACGATAAAATGTTTTTGCTGTGGCTTGTTCCGTATTATATGTTTTGGTATTTCTTTTTCCGTTTTTATTTCGGACGCAAGCCGTATATGATGACATTTAAGGTATTTGAAACTTTGCTGCCGTCGACGCGGATTTTGGGGCTGACTCTGTTTTTTGTAACAATTTTGATTGCTTTGCCGTTGGTGATTCCTTTTATAAGCGGTGATGAATTTTGGGTTGAACGGTATTTGTATCATTTGCAAAAATATACGGAAGACAGTCAAATGCTTAATTTGATTACAATGCTGATTTTAAGTGTTGCTTCGCCGTTTATTTTTTATCGTCCGATGATGGCATGGATAGGTTCCGTGGTCGGTCGCAGCAGCCTGTTGTCAACGGCTTATAGCCGTACAAAAGGGAATTATTGGCCGTTTTTGATGATTACCTTCTTTTTTAATTTGATTTTTACATGCTTGGAATTGGCAGACGGATATTGGAATGCGGGCGGTTGGCTGCCCATATTGCTGGGATCTCCGGTGGTTGTTTTTATGAATGTCGTATTGGCAAAAACTTATGAATATTTTTTTATGGAGATTGACTGATGGCTAGAAAAATATGTTTGATGGCAACTGTACTTCTGAGCTTGTGGAATTTGTTTTATCTTGCCGTATTGATTGACAGTTTGATTACGGAATATTTTTTTGATAGGTTCTTTTATTGGGGATATCCGCAATGGGGTGTTTTGTATTCTTCTCCAAGTTTTTTCTTGTGGTTTAATTTGGTATATCTTTTGTTTTTGGCAGCAGTAATGGCATGTGTATATTTATTGCGCCGCAATCCTTTCCGTGCTGTGGTTCCGGCAGTATTAATTGCTCTGCTGTCGGTGATCAATTTGTATGCCCCTTATTATAATTGGAACAGTCAATTTAAGGCTTATGAACATAATTCTCGCATTCCGGAAGGAAACTGGTTGCTGAATATGGCAGGAATGCAGCGCTATGCCGATCAAAATGTTATGATGAAAATAAAAGGTTGGTGGGGACGCGGCGATTGGCCGGGAGGTTATGCTTTTTGGGGAGATTATCGCATCTGGATGCAGCCGGATGCCGGTACCGATGATAACGGCCGCCGAGGTTTTGTTTTGCATGGCGGCACAAAAGAAGCTTCTCCGTGGGGAATTAACTTAGGTGATGAAATGTTGGATTTTGCCATGAAAGCCCGTAATGTTTCCGTTCCGTTTGAGCTGAATGTTAATTATGCTGATCAGGGTGGTGCAAGCGATTAGCGGAGAGTTTTGCAGACTGCTAAAATTTTTCCCAGACAGGACAGCTTTTTCAGATCGCTCACGATAACCGGAGGGTAGAGGCTGTTATCTGATATAATGCTTGCGCTGTGGTTAAATTCATTGAAACTTAAGCGCTTGATAAAAAGCTCTCCCTGAATGTCAAAAAGGTAAAGTCCGTCATTTTCCGGCTTTGTTACTGCCGTATTTACCAGAACAATATCCTTGTCATTGATTGTCGGGCTCATTGCATCGCCTCTGGCGATAATGATTTTTAATTGTGAAGCATCTGTCAGGTGCATTTGTTTCAGTAAAAATGTATTAAACGGCTGTCGGGCTATGGGTGCCGAGTTTAATCCGAAACCATTGGATTGGGAGGCATCAATAATATCGACGTAGAAAGTTCCGTTTTGTTCGGAAAGGGATGGTTTTGAACCGGATGTTTCCGGTATTTCATCGGAAAAACCGGAATTATATTTTGTCAGTTGTTCCAGATCCAGATTAAAAAAACAGGCAGCCAGAAAAACTTTATCAACGGGAAGATCCCTTTTGCCGCACAGAAGCTCCGAAATACGGGGCTTTTTCCATTGTAAAGCGTCAGCAGCCTGTTGTTGGCTGATATTATGCTCGCGCATATAATTTCGTAACCAATCCCATTTTTTCATGATAATTATCCCATACGTAATATGTAATAAAATTATAAGTATACAAATAAAATAATCTAATAGATGGTGAAAATCAAGAACCTTATTACAAAAGTTGTAAAAAAACTGCCTATATTTTACATATAATGTATTGACATATTGTACATAATATGTATTCTCATGCTCTTATAGGAGGATAATTGCAAATGGCGTATATAAAATATGTAAACAAAACAGACTGTGAACAGGTTGGATATGTTCGAACCGGTCAAGGGGTGTATCGGTTGAGCGCATTGGAGCGTCTTCATAATAAGGGCAGGCTTAATTATGGAGATAAAAAGTATGGTGCCGGAGACCGTCTGCGAGCAGGAGAACGCTTGGCTTCAGATTATGAAAAAGCACGCTTTGATGTTGTTTCGTCATCATGGAGCCGTGAAAAAGTTGATTGCTCGGGAAAAGGAAAGGACTTTCTTACCGATGTTCGGAGTAAATATCTGACTGCGATCCGTCATATTCCGCGCGAATTTTGGCCGGCGGTGCGTACGGCTTGCATTGAGAACAGGCTGCCTGAAGAAGATAAGGATGATTCTGCCAGGCGGCGGCAAGAGAACAAATATGTCTGGTGTTGTGACCTGTGTCGGGGGCTGGATCGTTTAATTGAGTATTATCAAAAATCTAAAATAATATTTTGATATATATTTTATTATGCATATAGATTTCTGTTATTAATTGTAAAATAATATTTTCATTATTAAGAGTTGTGGAATAGATTGTTTTATAGAAAAGGAGGATGAGATGAATATTCAGTTGATTACGGCTAAAAATGAACAGATTTTACCGGAGGTTATCAGTGACGATTTGCAGCAGGTTGTGGATATAATGGCAGGCAGCGGATTAAAAAACAGCCAAGCTATATATGTATATAATATATTGTGCGGTGCGTGCCGGCTGTTGAAAAGATATGAAACAGTCAGTCGTGAGACTTTGTTGGCGGCCGCAGTAGAGGAAAATGACAATGCTTTGCGTAAGCATATTGTTCAGTTGCACAAAAATGCGTTATATCAAGGTCTTTGGGTTCCGCAAGTGGTGGCGGATGATAAGGACACATGAAAAGTTATCCACAACCTAAAAGAGGGCGTTGACTTTTGTGACAATTTGTAGTATATGTTTTTTATAAACTGGAAGAGGTGTGCTTATGAGGAGCCGCCTCTTTCATGTTTTTTAAATATAATTCGTAAAAAAACAAAATTGTTGACAATGTTCTATTTTTGTTCTATCTCTTTGTCTAAGGTTTAAGAGGAGAAAATAGAATGAAATTGTTGATGAATAAGCGAAATTGGTTGATGGTTTTGGCTATTGCCGCTACAATCTTATGCGTAATCGGTATGCTGATTATTATCGGTATCAGCGGAACCGAACATTTAGGGTATATGCTGTTTAATATGTTTTTGATCGGCGGGGCGTGGTTTATGACGGTCAAAGAAGCGCTTCCGCAACTGCGTAACGGTTGATATCCGGTTTCTTGCATAATGGGTGGGCAAATGAAAAAGGGCAAGGCAAATCGCATAATTTATAAATTGATACAGGCTGTTATTTTTATATGCGGGATGTTATTGGTACTCAATTTTGCAACGGAAGTGAACGAAAGTGCTGCATATCTTGACAAAGATCGCCATGTGTTAATTTTGGCGGAAATTTTAGCCGGTTTTGCCATGTGGAAAATTACCGAGGCCGCATGGCCATGGTGGGTACGACTGGGAACAATATTGCTTATTGTTGTCGCATTAATGAAAATGATTGAAATTTTTCCGGAATATCGCAGCCATCAGGATGACGTTATGTGCCATGAAGGGCGTGTTTGCCGTAAAGGGATTGTTCTTGAAGACGATTTTGGTAAGCAGTATGCCGTGGATGAAAATATATGCAGGGAATATAACGGGCGTTGGTTGAGTGAGTATCAGGCCTGTGATTTCAATCCGCCACAGCCATAGAGGGAAAGTTTTGTTGCGCCGGATGGTCGATAAAATTGTGCAGTAGACATTATGTATATTTTAGTGAAAAGAGTCTGAAATCAGGCTCTTTTTTTATATCTGAATGGAAAGGGAAGAAAATGGGAGAGTATAGCGGATTGAGTTTGCATGACGAATTGGCGGCAAGATTTGCGGAAGCGGAGAATAATCGATTGGAAGAAGAATTTTTATCCCGCGGTTGGACGCCTCCGGCGAAAAATGAAATGCAGAGAGAAATGTATGATACAGAAAGTGTTATAGATAGGTTAAAAAAGATGGACCTTGGCATTACAAAACCAAAACTTAGGGCTTTATTTGATGGAGAAAATTATATTGTTTCAGATGCCGATAATATATATGGGATGTTTAGAGCAATGGCGGGAAGAAAAGGTTTGCAAAGAAAATCAGCTGTTGATATGGATGGCCGTGGTCCTATTCCGGAAGGGGAATGGCTAATGAAAAACTCTGACTTTGAGCCGTTAAATAATGATCATCCGTTAATAAAAAGCGGAAAACTTGAAAATTGGGGAAGATATCGTGCTAAGTTAACACCGTTGATGTCGTCAGATGAAAGATATGGCCGTGACGGTTTTTATGATCATGGCAGTTATAATGGTCGTGGTTCTGATGGATGTATTGATTTAGGGCTTGAAATGCCCGGACTTGTGCGGATATTTCAAGCCTATGGCAAAGATATTCCATTGACTGTAAAATATAAGGCAGATTCTTGGTGGCAAAGGTAAGGAAAATTTAAATACTTACAATTATAAATAAAATTATGACTGATGTATTTTATAAAAAGGTATGTTTTTTTCTGATGGGAATAATTATTGCCCATGCTTTTTTGTATTACGTTGATGTGTTTCATGCCTATAATGTGGGACAGACATTGTTTGGAGCTGATTATATTGAAAGCAAATGACTGAAAATAAAATTGTGGCCTGTTTTTATTTGTTTTGTTTAGTAGTGGCAGTTCTTTTCGCCGGTTATTACGGGATAAACGCATATACCTTTTGTCATTTGATAGTTGTAGGGATGATGCCCTTATGCGGATTGTTTTTGTTGCATTATAGAAATAACGCACATTATTTCTTTTTAGGGGTATCTGTATATTATCTGTTGTTTCAACTATGGTTCGGACTTAAAATTATGTATGGCGACTTTTTGTGGTATTGGCGAGTTTGTCATAAAGATTATATGGCAGAGACATGCGATTTATGTAAACAAGCCTTATTAAATATTTATTTGGGGTTATAAAAAACGTAGGAAATACCGCTTTTTATAAGTGTATTCGGAGCCTTTACGGCTCTTTTTTTATATTTGAACAGAAAGGGAAGGAATGGAAGAGTATAGCGGATTGAGTTTGCATGACGAATTGGTGGCAAGATTTGCGGAAGCGGAGAAAAAGCGCTTGGAAGAAGAATTCTTATCCCGCGGATGGATGCCTCCGGCAAGCAGAAGCGCCCGAGAGTTGACGCCGTGGGAAAGAGTGGGTCAGGGGTTAAAGCATGATTTTGAGGATATGCTTTACGGTGCTAAAAAAGGTTTGTCGGGCGCAACTTTTGGAGCCAGCGACTGGGCTTTGGGTAAGTTAGGTATAACAGATGATGATTATCTTGCAGAGCGTGAAGCCGAGGGTTTGGGCGGAGCGGTCAAAGGTGCGGGGATGGCAGCGGAATTAGGCGGCAATATGCTAGGAGCTGGCGGTGCCTTAGTAAAAGGCTTGGGCAAAGCAGGGCTGAAAGGTCTGAAATTAGCCACAACAGCCGGAGGCGTTGAAGGTGCGGTTTATGGTTTGACCGGTTCAGACACTTTAAGTGAAGTGCCACAGAATATGGCGGTCGGTGCTGTTACCGGTGCAGCTGTTCCGGTTGGTCTGCATGGCGGAGCAAAGGGTGTAAAAGCGATTATGCATCCGTTTAGTTCTCGTTTAATGACCGAGGGGATAAAAAGAGGGCAATCGGGTTATAGAGATTATGTAGCGAAGCATGGTGCTGATGAAGTATTGGATTTTATACCAACAAAGGAACAGCTGAAGGCTATTGTTCCTGAAAGTACATTTAATCCTAATAAATATACAATGGGAGAGGCGGAAACCATTTTGCGTGACAGAGTAAAACAGCGAGGCCTTAGTATTTATAACGATGAGTTGAGCCATCTTTCTAATGCTATGGAAGATAGACTTGGAATTAATCACTTTTTGGGAACAGACAGGCGGCCATTTATAAGGACTCTGAACAGCACTGTAAATAATCCGGATATTAAATTATTTGATGGTAAAAGGTATTTGATAGCAAAGACATATAAAAACAGAGATTCGGGAAAGGATTTTATAGATTGGATTATAACTGAAAACGGAGATATTGTAACTAAGTATTTGACAAATATCAGGAAAGTTGCAAAAGAAATAAAGAATAACGCTCAAAATGTGTCTTTGAGCGCCAGAGTTGAGGGAGTTATGCCTGATGGACACATCATCAAATCCTCACAACCAACTCATGTAAACACCATACCACTTCGTCCGATAGTAGTCAACTCTGAATTACCTAACGTTAACAGCTTGTATGAAGGTTTGACGGATTTTCAGTCAAAAGAGCTGAAAAAAGCGTTGGCGACAGGTTTATCGAAGACAAATGCGAAAGCGGGTAGTTTGGAGAGTATGTATAATGTGGTTCAAGGAGTGAACGACAAGATTACCCAAGCGCAGACAATGAATAATTTGAGCCGATTAAGCCAGTTGCAGGAACTGAAAGGCAGGCTGGATGCCGTTATGCCGGAAGGTTTTAGAAATGCAGAGCGTCGATCCATGCGCTTTGGTGATTTTGCAATTCCTTATTGGTCTGATTTTGTCACAAGAAATCCGAACCTTGCGGCGGGATTGTCGGCAACGGCGGTAAATAATGCTTTTAACGGATAAGTTCCATTTTTATCATGGAATAAATATAGGGCAGTCAAGTCTTCCAAGCGCTTGGCGCCTTTTTTATAGCTTGGAAACTTAAAAATAACAACTTTTTTATGGAGAAAAAAATGACAGATTACAGTAATATGAGCTTGCGAGAGGAATTGGCGGCAAGATTTAAAGAGGCAGAAGAAAAAGAACTGCTGAACGAGTACAGAAGGCGTGGTTGGTATTATCCGGCTCAGGTCTCCCCTCGTTCCGTTCCGGAAATGTATGACGGTGATCCGGTTGACTTATCGGCAGAATTTGATGGCACCAATTTTAAGATTCGTGGCAACGATAATGTTTTGGGAGATTTTGGAAGCCAATCGGGGAAAAAAGGGTATCAGGGGGTTGAATGGACACCGATTGAAGAAGCCGGACCTATTCCTGAAGGCCAATGGTTGATAAAATATGATGATTTGGAAAAAAATGATGATCCTCTTACTTATTCAAATCGGAACGATATTATTCCCTGGGGGCGACAGCGGGTGAAGTTGCAGCATGTTTCCGGTGACAATTATGGCCGTGATGGTTTTTATGTTCACGGAGGATATAACGGACTCGGATCTGCGGGATGTATCGACTTAGGGTTACAAATGCCATATTTTACGAGAATATTGGATAAATATAAGCAAGATGTGCCGTTAACAGTAAAATATCCGAGAAAGTTTACTAGAAAAAAATAAAATATTAAACATTTGCTGGTATTTTGCAACTGGGAGTAAAAGAATGAAACAAAAACTAATAAAATTAATTTATTTTGGTATCGGATTAACAATAGGCGGATTGGTTATCTATTATCAGTTTTTTGATATTGCCCAATCGCTGTTTTATGATGAGAGATGGGGCAAATGACTGAAAGAAAAACATTATTTGGCTTTTATCTGTTTTGGTTGTGTGTATCGGTAGGATTCGTTATTTTCCATCATGATTTTAACGAATATATGTTTACGCATCTTTTTTATATCTTGGTTGTACCGCTTATCGGATTGTGGTTTTTATATTGGAAGCGCGATGTCGGGTATATCTGCGTAGGAGTTTTGTTTGCCTATACGGCGTTGCAACTTATTTATCTTAAAGATGCTTGGCAGTATTTCCTGTTGATGCACGATATGCTGAAAATATAAAAACAAAAACGGTAAAGAAAAGGAAGGGTCGGAAACGGCTCTTTCTTTTTTTGATTTCTTAGGATGAAAATATGGTTGATTATAAAAATATGAGTTTAAGAGAAGAACTTGAGGATAGATTTAAAGCAGCAGAAAATCAATATTGGGAACAAAAACTTTTAGAACATGGATGGCAAAGGCCGGTAAATATACTATCTGCAAATTTTCATAATAAGGAATTGAATGTTCAGATTCCTTATATAAGATATTCAAATTATGGATACACTCCATATCTCAAGAATCTTGAAAATAGAAATACAAAAGAAAGTGTGCAACTGATTGATTTGCAAAAGAATTTTGACGGACAAAAACAAGTGGTAGGTTACCTTGGACAGATATTTTAAAAACAAGTATCAAGCAGGTAATTGAGCCTGTTGCATCTGCTTATGATGCAGGACATGATATTGGAGAGTTTGCAGCTGATGCTGAAATTGCGTTTCAGCAAAAAAGAGAAATGGATAGGATTGGAAAGAAATTAGTTGATAACTTTGGAAGAGGTGCTGGAAACGGAATTGATGATTATTACCATCCGTTATTGCAATGCCACCTTGCACAAATGGGATCACAAAGCCAACAAAATGGAATTGTTTTGGGATATGGAAAAGAAGCTTATGATTATATTGTAAAAAGGATAAGAGGTATGAAACATGGCGATATCATTACTGACAGTTCAAAAGATTTGCGGAATAATGAGTATGGTAGTATAAACGGTGCAAGAAATCCGGATAAACCCTGTGTCGAGTTGTTGAGTCATTTACGGACGAGGAATATGCAGCGCAAAAACTTTTATTAATATGTTTTTTGATTGCAATGCTCTTTAATGTTGTTATATATTTTTGTATATATGTAAGAAAAAACATTTATAAACAGGGAAGGTAAAAATGAGAGATATTGCAAGGTTTTTTGGATATGTTTTTATTTTTTTAATCTTTTTGTTTTTAGTCTCTTTTACTTATTTTTACCATCTGCAAGAACAAAATGTAAAAGAATGTGTTGCTGTAGGCGGAGAAGAGAGCGATTGTCAAAATATTGATTGAGTGAAAAGACTTATCTTCCGTTTTAACCATTAAAATTTATTCAGGAGGAGATATGGATAATATTATTGTATTTTTGGGGTATGTTTTTATTTTTTTAATTCTGGCGTTTCTTTTAACCACTGCGTACTTCAGGCATTATCCTGAGCAGTTTGTAAAGCTTTGTGTTGCTACGGAAGCTTCCGAAGAGGCTTGTCAGGGGTTAGCTGAGGTGTTTTTTTAGAATTGTTTTATAAAATACAAACATGTTTTGCAGAAACAGAGAAGACGATAAAATCTTCTCTGTTTTTTTGTGTAATTTTATCATTTTGGGAAGGAGAAAATGAGAAGGCAAAAAGATTATAAAAGTGAATATGCCGTCAGGCTGATAGAGTGGTTTCGCGATGCCCCGCTGTTTGTTGAAGAAGCGCGTGAGGTATACAGCAAAAAAAATGACCGTATGGAAACGGTAATTGACAGAGTTGCGGCGCCCTGTCCGAGTGTAGTCCGGTTTGCCGATAGCTTGAAGGTTGGCATTGACCGGATTATGGCGTGGCGCGAAAAAGAGCCTGATTTTAAAGCCGCCTATGAACAAGCGATGCGTTTTCAGGAAGAATGGCTGATGAATGCGGCAGGGCTGGGCTTTTATAATTCTTCAATGTCAATTATGGCGTTGAAAGCCAATCACGGATGGTCGGATAAGCAGGATAAACAGCAAATGGACGAAGAATTAAAACAAGTATTGGTGCAGTTTGTCAAAGAGAAAGGAGAAAATATTGAAAAAAGTAACAGCAAAAATTCCGGAAATATTTGCCCCGTTGATGACGCAAAAGTACCGGATTAAATTTTATTACGGCGGCCGTGCCGGAGGAAAATCTTATGCTTTTGCCGACAGCCTGTTGTTTTTGGGACGTCGGAAGAAATTGCTGATTGCTTGCCTGCGCGAAATTCAGGACAGCATTAAAGATTCCGTGCATAAGCTTTTATGCGACCGTATCGGCGTTTACGGCTTGTCAGATTATAAGATTTTTGAAGATAAAATCGAAAATAAAATAACCGGTACAAAATTTATTTTTAAAGGATTGCGAGAGCAAGATGCCCAGAAAATAAAATCTCTGGAAGGTGTCGATATTGCATGGATTGAAGAAGCACAGACAATTTCAAAAGCTTCGTGGGAAATTTTAGAGCCGACAATCCGTAAAGACGGGTCGGAAATTTGGATTTCGATGAACCGCCGTTATGAAAATGATCCGCTTTGGTTGGCTGTGGCAGCCAATCCTGATGAAAGAACGTTTGTCTGTCGGGTTAATTATAACGATAATCCGTTTTGTCCGGCAGAAATTAAATATCAGGCCGAGAAATGCCGTAAAAATCATCCGGAAAGCTATGGGCATATCTGGCTGGGCGAGCCGATGGCGCAACACGGAAACCGCCTTGTTTCAGCAGCATCGGTACGTCGTGCTTTTGAAAAAACGATAATTTCGACAACGTCGCCTTTGGTGATAGGGCTTGATATTGCGCGTTTCGGTGATGATCGGACGGTGTTTTGTTTTCGCAAGGGGCGGTGGTGTTACCGCTTTGAAAGTTTTTCAGACAAAAGTAACGTAGAAGTGGCAAATATTGCCACTAATTTTATTGCCGAATATCGTCCGCGGCGGATATTTATGGATATTGGCGGGCAGGGAGCCGGTGTGTTTGATATTTTGAAAGACCGCGGTTTTGGTGAAATTATCCGCGGGGTTTATTTTGGCGAAAAGGCTTTATGTTCTGACCGTTATTTTAATCGTCGTGCCGAGATGTGGGATAAAACTGCCGAGTGGCTGAACGCCAACCCGCAGCCTCAACTGCCGGAAGATGAAGATTTGTTTAACGAACTTATCAGTGCCGGCAAAAAGTTTGACAGCCGCGGACGTTTGCAATTGGAGAGTAAGGATGAAATCAAAAAGCGCCTCGGGTGTTCTCCGGACAAGGCCGATGCTTTGGCTTTGACTTTTGCGGAACCAGTGTTTGATGCCGGTGAACCGCGTTTGTACGGAAATGGCAGGGTTAGCGTTGAAGATATGTTTAATGACAAAAGAAAAACTAATGTCGGATGGTAAATGTTATCAATATGGAAAGGGAAGAAAATGGGAGAGTATAGCGGATTGAGTTTGCATGACGAATTGGCGGCAAGATTTGCGGAAGCGGAGAAAAAGCGCTTGGAAGAAGAATTCTTATCCCGCGGATGGACGCCTCCGGCGAGCAGAAGCACCCAAGAGTTGACGCCGTGGAAAAGGGTAGGTCAGGGGTTAAAGCACGATTTTGAGGATATGCTTTACGGTGCTAAAAACGGTTTGTCGGGAGCAACTTTTGGAGCCAGCGACTGGGTGCTGCGTAAGTTAGGTGTAACCGATGATGATTATCTTGCGGAGCGTGAAGCCGAGGGTTTGGGCGGAGCGGTCAAAGGTGCGGGGATGGCAGCGGAATTAGGCGGCAATATGCTAGGAGCTGGCGGTGCCTTAGTAAAAGGCTTGGGCAAGGCAGGGCTTAAAGGTTTGAAATTGGCATCAACAGCCGGAGGCGTTGAAGGTGCGGTTTATGGTTTGACCGGTTCAGACACTTTAAGTGAAGTGCCACAGAATATGTCAGTCGGTGCTGTTACCGGTGCAGCTGTTCCGGTTGGTCTGCATGGCGGTGCAAAGGGTGTAAAAGCGATTATGCATCCGTTTAGTTCTCGTTTAATGGCCGAGGGGATAAAAAGAGGACAATCGGGTTATAGAGATTATGTAGCGAAGCATGGCACTGATGAAGTATTGGATTTTGTTTTACATAAAGAAATACCAAATTCTAATATATTTGGTAATGTGGCTCCGGACGATATGCCGGTGAAAATGATAGATATACAGGAAATAACTCCAAAATTTGAAAAGGCTTATGATTTGAGAAATTGGCTATATAATAAATTTGACCAAATGAAAGATGTTCATGTTTCTTCTACTAATGAAAAGGTTGATTTTTCGAAGAGTGGTGCAAGAAGAATTTTAAAAACAGTAAGAGATGAAAACAATACAATGTATTATCCTCAGCTTGATGAAATTGTTGTAAGAGGACAGCCATCCGGAACAAGATTGGCTGATTTAGGCCATATCAATAGTGTTACGGGGCAAAACATTTACCACACAGGCATTAAATATAATGGAGCTCCATATAGTTTTGAGTTTTATGTTGACCAACCCATAAGTCAAGGAAATAGAAATTTTGCAGGAAATAAGGTAAGAAAAATACAGGAGCGAGACATCGACGTAGGTTTTTTAGGCCATACTGATACTCTCACTCCTGATAATTACACTTTAGCAGATTTAAGGGAAAATGTCAATTCAAATTTACCTCATATTAGTTCTCTATATGAAGGTTTAACTCCATTCCAGTCCAGCCAACTTGATGATATCATAAGATCAGGATTATCAAAGACAAATGCGAAAGCGGGTAGTTTGGATAGTATGTATAATGTGGTTCAAGGAGTGAACGACAAGATTACCCAAGCGCAGACAATGAATAATTTAAGCCGATTAAGCCAGTTGCAGGAACTGAAAGGCAGGCTGGATGCCGTTATGCCGGAAGGTTTTAGAAATGCAGGGCGCCAGCCCATGCGCTTTGGTAACTTTGCAATTCCTTATTGGTCTGATTTTGTCATAAGAAATCCGAACCTTGCGGCGGGATTGTCGGCAACGGCGGCAAATAACATTATGCAGTCTCGGCGGTAGGAATAAGTACCGCTTTTTTTATATCAAAAACAGAAAGGGAAGAAAATGGAAGAATATAACGGATTGAGTTTGCATGACGAATTGGCGGCAAGATTTGCGGAAGCGGAGAATAAGCGATTGGAAGAAGAATTTTTATCCCGCGGTTGGACACCGCCGGCAAGCAGAAGCGCCCGAGAGTTGACGCCGTGGGAAAGAGTAGGTCAGGGATTAAAGCATGATTTTGAGGATATGGCCTATGGAGCAAAGAAAGGTTTGTCGGGAGCGACTTTAGGAGCCAGCGATTGGGTGCTGCGTAAGTTAGGTGTAACCGATGACGCCTATTTGGCTGAGCGTGAAGCCGAGGGTTTGGGCGGAGCGGTTAAAGTTGCGGGTATGGCAGCAGAATTAGGCGGCAATATGTTAGGAGCTGGCGGTGCCTTGGTAAAAGGCTTGGGCAAGGCAGGGCTGAAAGGTTTGAAATTGGCATCAACAGCCGGCGGGCTAGAAGGTGCGATTTATGGTTTGACCGGTTCAGACACTTTAAGTGAAGTGCCACAGAATATGTCAGTCGGCGCCGTTACCGGTGCAGCTGTTCCGGTTGGTCTGCATGGCGGTGCAGTTGCTACCGGTTCAATTTGGCGTCCGGCAGCGAATAAAGCTACGCAATATTTTGGAAAAAGAAATTTGGCGCAAGAACTTGGAAAGAGTGAGGCATTTAAGGATGTTAATCTTGGCAATGTTGATGATGATTTAGCAACACGTTTAAACCAGATAAGGAATACTGAAAATGTTTCTCCGATTGATAATGTTAAGGTAAGTATTACAGGAGAGCGTATTGGACATATTCGTGACGGGTGTATTTTAAGAGATAAGACCAGCCCTAAATTTATGGCAGATGTTGTAAATAATGCTTTGTTCAGTAAAAATTCTCGTGTTGTTAGGGGGAAGTTCCCTGAAAATCAGGTGATTTTTGATTCATCAAATCCAGCAAACAAAGTTGTCGTAAGTAAGAACAATAATACAAATGGTATTTCTGTTATTACTGCAATGAAAGATAGAAGTTTGGGAAAAATAAATAAGAGACTGGGTGGACTACCTTTCCCACCGTACGAAGCTAACATCACGTCTGATGTTTCAACTGCAGCTGGTAGTAAAATCCCTGACTTTCAGTCTCTTAATATAAATAGAATAGCATCAAATGCAAAAAAAGTCAATCAGGCATTTGGGCGTTTGGGTATTGATGATTCAATGGACGGTATTGTGCGTACACCGATTAATCTAAATCCGAACCTTGCGGCGGGATTGTCGGCAACGGCGGTAAATAACATTATGCAGTCTCGGCGGTAGGAAAAATACCGCTTTTTTATAAGTGTATTCGGAGCCTTTACGGCTCTTTTTTTATATCAAAAACAGAAAGGAGAGAAAATGATACGGGCAGTAACAGACCGGATTTTTATTAAACTTCCGCCGGAAACAGAAACCACTGACGGTGGAATTATTATGCCGCATGACGGACCGAATGAACGGACTGTCGGCGAGGTGGTTTCTGTCGGTGAAAAGGTCAAATCGGTCAAAAAAGGGGACAAAGTTTTGTTTCATATTTTTGACGATTTGCCGGGGCCGGAAAAAGACATTGTTGTCGTAAGGGAAAACAGCATTTTAGGAGTATTTGACGATGAATGAGAAATCTGAGCGCGAACGAGCAGAGGAATGGCTGGCAAAAATTGCCGCGGCGGAAAAGGAATATCAACCGTATTATGATTTGATTGACGAGACGCGCAATTTTTATAAGGATGCCAAAAGGCCGCGGGGCGGGCGTTATAATATTTTTTGGTCGACAATAGAAACGTTGAAGCCGTTTTTATATTTTAAGCAGCCTCAATTTTATGTTGAACGCCAAAACAAAAGTTCGGGCAAAGTTGAGCGGGCGGCGTGTATTATTTTGGAAAAGGCTCTTGCTTGGAATTTGGCACAGTTTGACTTTGACAGCGTGATAAAATATGCTCGAAACGATTTTTTGATTTCCGGCACCGGATTGGTGTGGGAACAATATAAACCGGAGTTTTCGGGAGTGGCCAATCCTGTTGCTCCGAAAGAAACTTTGCAGGTTAAAAGCGAGGAAAAAGTAGAATCAATATATGTTGATCCGAAAGACTTTTTGACAGACTGCACCACTGCAGGCGTTTGGGAAGAAATCGGCTGGATTGCACGCAAAATTCATATGGATGCAGAAGAGGCTGCCGGGCTTTTTGAAACGGATGACATTCGAGCAAAAGGCGACATTTGCATTTATGAAATTTGGGATAAGAAAACCCGCCGCGTTTATTGGCTGTCTAAAGCCTGTCCGGCAAAATTTCTGAAAGTGAGCAAAGATGTGCTCGGTGTGCAAAATTTCTTTCCATGCCCCAAGCCGATATGGGCGACCCAGACCAACAACAGCGTTATACCTGTTCCCGATTATTGCCTGATAAGAGAAATGCTCAGTGAGCTGAACGGCATTAACAGCCGGATGAAATTGACAATGCAGGCTTTAAAAGTCAGCGGCGCATATGATAATTCTTTTCCTGAATTGGCGGATATTTTAAGCAAGGATGTAACTTTGGTTTCGGTTAATGATTTTGCTAAGCTGCGTGAAAGCGGCGGTATTCGCGGAATTATCGATTTTGTGCCGCTTGAGCAGTATGTTTCGGCTTTGGAACAGTTGGCGCGCAGACGTCAGGACGTTATCAGCGGCATTTTTGACATTACCGGCGTTTCGGACATTATGCGCGGCAATTCTGATGCTAACGAAACGGCAACGGCCGTTGTCAAAAAGACCAATTTCGGAACTTTGCGCAATCAGGATCGCCAGAATGATATGCAGCGTTTTATTCGTGACTTGCTGAGAATTAAAGCCGAGATTATCTGCGAATATTTTTCATCGGAAAAATTGGTTTCGTTTCTGCCGGAAGAGCTTAAAAATGAGGCAGGGCTGGCGGAAGCTGCTGTTCAACTGCTTAAAACCGAAAAATTGCGCGGTATGATGTTTAGTGTTGAAACCGGTAATATGCTCAATCAAACCGAGGAAAATCAGGCAACTTTGGCAGCGGTGGAAAGTATTGGCCGTATGGTGCAAGAGGCTTTGATGACGGTCAGTCAGCAGCCAAAATTGCTGCCGTTATATCGCAGTATGGTTGAGGCCGTTGTTGCGACTATGCCGAAAGCGCGTTGTTTTGAGACGGTTTTGGAACAGGTATTTAACGGTATTGAGCAGGAACTTTCGGCTCCGCCGCCGCAATCGACACCTCAGCCTAATCCGCTGTTGGCCATCGAAATGCAGAAAAATGCGTTAAAAGACAAGGAACTGAATATTAAGGCAAAGATAGAAGCCGATAAAATGGCCTTTGCTAATAAAGAACTTGAAATGAAAAGCGATATAAAAAATCGCCAAACAGCCGTTGAAGCTCAAAAAGCCGTTTTGGCAGCGGAGTGATAACAATGACTTATTTTTCAAAACAATGGACGGAAGAAATAATTCTTCCGGACGGTACTGTTGCCGGATGTATGCAGGATGTTGAGCGTTATTTGCGCCCAAACGGGCTTGTCGCATCCGGTGATTATTCGGAGGCCTTCCGCCGAAATATTAAATACAATCGGGAAAAGGCGTTCCGCAAAGAACTTTTTGCGGAGTTTATTAACAACTATAAAAGGAGAATATGGAATGTATCCGACAACGGAAAAAAATCCGCAGCCGGCAGGTGATCAGCTTTTGATGCAGCCGGCAGGCATTGAGGATTTTAATGCCAGACGTTTTTTGGATGATGCGTTTAAGTCTAAAGGCTCAAAACGCGGGTTTAAAAATGCCAAGGAGTGGATTGAACATTTGATTTTGGCTGAGGATTTAATTGAAAAAGATCCGGCAGCCACTTTGAAATTTCTGGCTCAGGTTTACGGAATTGACTTCGGCGGAGGTGCCGGCAGCAATGAGCTGCTTCAGCTTTGTGCCGGCATTGCGGCTCAGGTCAATGCAATGCTGAACGAAGTAAATTTGTTGAGGCAGGAATTTGAAGCCAAAGCCAGAAGCGAAGAAGAGCTTTTGGCAAAAGCAGAAGAAGCAAAGGCAGCCAAAGAGGCTGCCTTTGCTGTATCCGGACGGCGCGGCAATGGTGATACCGCCGGATTGACTACCCGCGAAATGCTTGAACGCCAGTTCGCGGCTTTAAATGATTAATAACTGATATATAGAAAGGAAAATAATATGGCAAATACCGATTATGATGATATTTTTACAACAACTTTGAAAAACCGCAGCGGACAACTGGCCGATGCCGTTTCCAATAATAACGCCTTGTTGAAGCGTTTGCAGGAAAAAGGGCATAACCGCAGCTTGACCGGAGGCTCCAAGATTGTTGAAGAACTGGAGTACGGTCAGGGAGATATGAGCTGGTATTCCGGTTACGATACCATCGAATATACGCCGAAGCAGTTGTTTACGGCTGCCGAATATTCTTTAAAATTATGTGCTGTTCCCGTAGCCGTATCCGGTGAGGATATGCTTAAAAATGCCGGACACTTTCAGATGATGGATTTGTTTGAAAAGCGTATTGAAAATGCCGTTAAAACCATGAGTAACAAAATGGCCGAAGCTGTTTACGGCGATGGTACGGCTTCGTCCGGAAAAGCCATCGGCGGATTAAAGCTTTTGGTGGCCGATGCGCCGACAACCGGAACGGTCGGCGGTATTAACCGTGCAACTGCAGGCAATGAATTTTGGCGCAACAAATCAACCACGGCTTCCGCACCGCTGACGGTCGAAACCATCCGTCCGGCAATGGACAAGATGTATATGTCGCTTAACCGCGGAACCGACAAGCCGGACATCATTATTACCGGCAATGATTTGTATTCGCTGTTTGAACAGTCTTTGACCGCTCAGCAGCGTTTTACCGACAGCAAATTGGCCGAGGCCGGTTTTGAGACCTTGCGTTTCAAAGGTGCCGATGTGGTTTGTGACGGTGGGCAGGGTGGTTGCTGTCCGGAAGACAAAATGTATTTTCTGAACAGCAATTATTTGTATCTGCGTTCGCATAAAGATCGCAATATGAAGGTTATCGGCGGTGAAAGAATGGCAGTCAATCAGGATGCCATTTATAAAATTATCGGCTGGGCCGGAAATATGACAATGTCAAACGCGGCTTTGCAGGGCGTGCTGATTAACGGCGAAGCTCAGGCTTAGCAGCAACATAAAACGTAAACAAAAGGCAGTGTTTTGATGACACTGCTTTTTGTTTTTATGCATAAAAGGAGACAGAAATGGATTTTGCAACATTTGAAAAAATAGCTGCCGGAAGCACTTCGGAAGAAGGTGTGTCTGCACGTTTTTACGATCGTGCCGTCAAAACGGGAGCTTTGAGCGCCGACGGGCTGCCGCAGTTTAAAATGCAGTGTTTCTGCGAGATAAGAATTAAAGACAACAATTCGGAAGTGTATGACCAGCCGGCAACGGAAGATAAAATCAGGCGTTTTCCGAAAGAATATGCCCGTTATCAACTGGCTAAAAAAGAAATTGAGAACGGAACGCCTCTGCAACAGTTTGCTTTTTTGGATGCAGCCGAAATCGAAACTTTAAAGCTGCACGGCATTTTTACGGTGGAGGCTCTTGCCGGCTTGAATGAGATACGGGCGCAGGAATTGGAACTGATGGAAGAAAAAGCCTTGGCGGTCAAGTTTGTAGAGCAGGCAAAAGGTAATCTGACTTTGGCTCAGTGGCAAAAGAAAGAAACCGAATATCAGCAGAAAATCAAAATGCTGGAGAGCCAAATTGAAGATATGCGTCAACAAAACAAAATGAGGAGCAGTCATGAAAAATATACTGGAAATATGTCAGGACGCCGCTAGTTTGGCTTGTGTGCAGCCGCCGCAAACTTTGTTCGGCAGCCAAAGCCAAAATGATCAGATATTTTTGAGCGTGGCCAGAGATGCCTTGAACGGACTGCTGCGTTTCGGCGATTGGCAGGAACTTACCAAAGACGGCGAACTCGTTACGATGAAAGGCAAAACGGATTATCTCATTAAAGCTTTTTGCCCCGATTTTTTTCAGCTTTTAAATAATACCGTTTATATCAAAGATGCACAGGAAAGAGTTATCGGTGCTATTCGTCCCGAGCAGTGGCAACGCGAAAAATATCTGCATGATGACGGAAATACGGTTAAGTTCAAAATTCAAAATTCGATGTTTCGTTTTTTAACGCCGCCGCCGGAAGGGATAAAAATCGTGTTTCAATATCGTTCGGCAGCGATTGCTTATGACAGCGGCATGTTTACGGAGAAAACGGAAATCACTGCCGATACGGATATTCCCGTTTTTGACGAATATTTGGTCAAATTGGCGGTACGCTGGCGTTTGCAGGCACGCAACGGTTTGGCGTATCAGGAAGAAAAACAGGAGTATGACAAGGAATGTGCAAAGCGTTTCGGTTCAGGCCTGTCAAACCGCGATATTTCTCTCGGCGGGTGTCCATTTGAGTTCGGGGACGGAGGAATAGCCTATGTTAAACAGAGCAGTTAACCGTTCGCAAAATTATATTCTTCCGGCACCGACAGGCGGGTTAAATCAGCGTGACGGTCTGGACAGCATGTCTGCTGCCGATGCTATTGTCATGGACAATTATTATCCGGCGGAAACAAAAGTCTGTTTGCGGGGCGGTTATAAAATGTATGCGCTTAAAGGAAGCGGAATAAAAACAGAAACGCTGATAAGTTTTTGTTCTCCGGGGCATAACCGGATTTTTGCCGCCGGCGGTGGGAAAATTATCGATATTACTTCAGGCAGTGAGACGACGGAAGCAGAAAATCTGCTTAACAACCGCTGGCATTATGTACAGTTCAGAAATAGGCTGTTGCTGGTTAACGGCATTGATGAACCGCTAAGTTATTTGCAAAATGCCGATGGCGAATGGATATGGCAGCAGACGCCTTTGGAAGGGGAAGGGCTGGATAAGTCAATGCTGAGCAGAGTAGCCGTTTCCAAGCAACGGGTTTTTTATATTGAAAAAAATTCGCTGGCTTATTGGTATTCGGAGGGTGTCGGCGAAGTTCAGGGCAATTTGTGTCGGGTTGATTTGTCTTCCTTGGTTTCAAGAGGGGGCAGTTTGGCGGCCGTTGCCGGATGGACGCGCGACGGCGGTGAAGGTATGGATGATATGACCGTTTTTGTTACAACCGAAGGCGAAGTATTGGTTTATACCGGCAATAATCCGAATGACGCAGATGATTGGAGCCTGAAAGGCAAATATTTTATCAGTCGTCCGGTCGGCGATTATTGCGTGATGCAGTACCAAGGCGATTTGGTTATTATCTGCGAGGACGGGTATATGCCGCTTTCATCGGTTATTTATTTGGCGGAGAGCGGTACTTCCGGAGCGGCATACAGCGATAAAATCCGCGGTCTTGTTTTGGAACGGATTAAAAATAATAAAACTTTGTCCGGATGGCAGGCCGTTATTTATCCCCGCGGAGGATATGCTTTGTTTAATGTTCCCGTGCGTGGGCAGTTTGAGCAACATGTCGTGAATATGAGTTCCGGTGCTTGGTGCCGTTTCACCAATATATATTCCTTGTGTTGGTGTTTGTTTGGGGGGCGGCTCTATTTCGGTTCGGACAGCGGCGTGTATTTGTTTGACGAAGGACATTCCGACGACGGAAGGCCGATTTTGGGCAATGTCCATCAGGCTTATTGCGATCTCGGCAGTCCGAACCTGAAGAAAATACAGATGCTCAATCCCCGAACCAAAAGCTCGTCGGCTTTTGCTTTGAACATTTATACCAACATGGACTTTAATGATGAAGACCGTTCTTATGCGGAAAATATTGACCATGAAGGCGGATCTAAATGGAATGCCTGCAAATGGGGAAACGGAACAAAGTGGGCGACCTTAAAAGGGAGCGTCCGCAGCCGCTGGATAGGCAATAATGCGACCGGATTTAAAGCCTCTCTGGTTTTTAAGACCAAGACAAGAGGCAATTTAATCGAGTGGTATAACACGGGTTTCAGGTTTGAAACGGGAGGCGGAATTGTCTGATATTGTTTATGATAAAAGCGGCTTTATTGCTGATTTTGTAGCTGACGGACTTAAACTTGAGCGGGAGGAAATGCGTCGCGGTTATGCTTTTGCCATTGTGGCAGACGGTAAAGTTGCCGGCGGTGTGGTTTTTACCGAGTTAAGATCGGGGATTTCAGTTTGGATCAGCATTTATACGATTAACAAGCGTTGGTGCAGTGCGCGTTGTCTGCGCCGGATATTCGGCATTGCTTATGATGTTTTGGGCTGTCGCCGGATTAATGCGCTTATCAGCGCGCATAACTACGCTTCTCTGTCGTTGGCAAAGCGCTGCGGTTTTGTTTTGGAGGGAAATATGCGTCGTTACGGCGAAAACGGGCGGGACGTCTGTGTTTTGGGCATGCTGCGTGAAGAATGTAAATTTATTAATAACTTAAGGAGAAAAGAAAATGTCAAGCGGATTTAAAGCAGTGGGTAGCGCTCTCGGGGCTGGCAACCATTTTGCGGGAACGTACGGCTCGGAAAGCGATATTCTGAATTATTTGAATAATTATGATACAAAAAATTATGATAACACTTTGAGCAATATGACCAATCAGGCATATGCAATGAGTCAAAATTTGGGTAATATGGGGAACTATAACTTTAGCGTTAACGGCTCTGACGAAGCTCGCCAGAGGGCAGAAAACGCTACCTGGCAGGCTTATACCAGCCGTTTGCAGCCGCAGTTTGCGCAGCAGACCGACAATTTGGAAACCCGTTTGCAAAATCAGGGGATTACGGTCGGAAGCAATGCTTATAATCGGGCGATGAATAATTTGCAGCAAACTCAGAACGACAGCTATAATCAGGCAGCTTATCAATCTGTTTTGAGCGGGCAGAACGCTTTTAACCAGAGCTTTAACAATTCTTTGGCTGCCGCGAATTTCAGCAATACGGCGCAGCAGAATTATATTAATCAGATTATGTCTTTGCTGCAGGGATCGTATTCCGGCTATGACAAAGCCATGGATATTTACGGTATTCAAAACGGTATTGATCGTCGTTCGCAAGCAGCCTCGGAAGCCAATGCCAACGAGCAAATGCAGGCGGGAATAAATGCGGCGATGACGGCAGCTCAACTCGGCGCCATGTTTTCTGATGTGCGGCTGAAGGAAAATATTGTTCCGGTCGGGCAGTTGTATAACGGCTTGACCGTTTACTGTTTCAATTTCAAGGGGGGTTCCGTTCCACAGTTGGGGCTTTTGGCGCAGGAAGTTGCGGAAGTTTGTCCTGAAGCCGTTTATGCGGATGAAAATGGGTATTTGTTGTTGCGTTACGACGTAGCGTCGGCTCCGTTGCAGGAAGAGGGGGAATAAGCCATGCCTTTTGATTCTCAAGGAAAATTTACCCGACTGCACAGTTGGGAACAAGACCGTATTGACGATATTGACATTGTCAGCGACCATCATGATGAGGAAGACGACAATTTTGCCGACGGATTGAACGAATGCCTGTTGCGTAACGGGTTGGTACCGTTGGAAGGTAATCTTAACCTTGGCGGTTTCAAGTTGGTTAATATGGGCAATGCCACTTCCGAGCAAGATGCCGTGAACCGCCGTCAGTTGGACGAGGCTAAAACCGATATCACTTCCCAGCTTAATCAAACCTTGTGCGTCGGTGACATAAAATGTTCTGCTCTGCAGGAAGACCATAAAAGTTGGATGTTGTGTGACGGGCGTGAGTTGGAACGCAGTGAATATGAGGATTTGTTTGCAGCAATCGGTACGGCTTTCGGGGCTGGAAATAATGTGACGACTTTTAATATTCCCGATTGCCGCGGCGTGGCCGTTCGCGGATATGATAACGGGCGCGGACTGGATAAAGGCCGTACTTTCGGCAGCTATCAGGAAGACGGCGCTCCTAACATCAAAGCAACTTTTCGGGCAGATTGTTATATGTCGCCGGAAGAAAGCGGAAGTGTTACCGCCGCTGCAACAGGTAACCGCGGCGGCGATAATCCGGTTAACAACCAACGACAGTTTAGTTTTGATGCCAGTCGTTCAAGTTCGGTTTACGGGCGTTCTTCGGAAATCAGGGTGAAGAACATTGCCCTGAACTATTTTATTAAGGTAAAGGAGGACTAAGATGGCAGGAATAATGACGCCAAACAGCATTTTGGTGCGCCGCGGCGACAGTTTTGACATTTCAATGCAATTTAAAGATAAGCAAGGCGAGGCGCTGGATATTTCCGGCGCCTCAGTCGTTATGGCGGTACAAAACGGCAGCGGTGTGTTTTTGTATAAGATTGCCGGTGAAATTGTTGATGCTGCTCAGGGAAAAGTACGGCTTAAAATTACGCCCCAGCATTCGACTATGGAACCGGGGGATTATGCCGCCAATATTCAGGTCGTATTCAGAAACGGCGATGTTCACACGATTTTTCCGCAAGATATAACGGCAAATGCGTTGTTTAAAATCGGCAAGGAGGTGTCTGATGACAGAGGTTAATATTTTTGAAACTTATGCTTCGAAAGATTTTAACGTTTACTTTCAGGATGACGTTCGGTTGTGCACGGAGGTTAATGTCGATTATATAAAGTCTGGAGAAGAAGATATAAAATATTATGTTGATACCGTGGCGAAGCCGGAAATTGAGGCATATACCGCAGGGCAAAATCAGGTTTTGAACACTGTTGCTGCAGAATATGAAGAAAAAGCTGCAAAAATTGCAGACCGATGTCAAGAGGCAGCGGATGCAGCCGCGGAAAAAGCTGCTGAAGCCGGACTTAAGGCGGAAGATGCCGTTTCTGCTGCCGAATCTGTCAATACGGCAGCGGAAAATGCCGTTTCGGATATTGAGGCGGCATTGACATCCGGTTTGGAACAAATTGAGAGCGAGCTTGAACGCATTGTGACCGTAGACGGAAAACAGACAATCAGCGGTGACAAGGTTTTTAGCGGCCTTTTGCAGGCTGTAACGGCGGCAAGCAGCGATGTCTCAACTAAAGTGGCAACCACGGCTTTTGTTAATGGCGGAAATGTGGTTGCCAAAAGCAGCAACTACATTAAGTTTGCCAGCGGGCTTATTTTGCAGTGGGGACGTGCGGCTGTTGAAAGCGGTGCGGCGTCCTATACTTACAAATTACCTTTTACCACAACGTCTTATTGTATTACGACGGCTCGCAGCAGTACGACAACGGCGACGGCAGGCGTTTATACGCTTTTAATCCGAGAATATACCACGACGGGTTTTAAGTGTTACAGCACATCCGGTGCCGGATGGTTTTGGTTGGCTGTCGGCTTTTAAGGAGGATAAAATGACTGATTTTGCAAATTTGACAATGGTACGTCAAAATTTTGATGCCGGCCTTTATGAAAGCTGGGCAGAGTGGTGCAATGCCAACGGATATGAAATTGTTGAAGAAAAAGGCAGTTTTTGTTGCCGCAAATATGAGCCGGAGGAACTCGATTATCGGCAAAAAAGGCAGATGGCTTATCCTGATATCGGGGAACAGCTGGATATGATGTATTGGGACAAGGTTAACGGCACAAACCTGTGGGAAGCAGCCGTTGCAGCGATCAAACGGGAATATCCGAAAGTCTGACGGGGCGGCAACGCCCCTTTTTTATGGGGAAAACAATGGAAATGATAACAATAACCGGCGGTTTTGCCGGATTGGCCGCTTTTGTCGGGATGCTTTGGAATTTAATTAAAATCGGAGCGTGGAAAGGGCGGCTGGAAGAACGTTTGGACGGTGTGAGCCTGAGAATTGACAAGGCAGACAAGGAAACGGCTTCGGCCGTTATGATGCAGAACCAGCAAAATATTATGCTGGCCAAGCTGGAAAGCAAATTTGACAGTTTTGAAACCAAACTTGATCTTTTATTGAATTGCAAACGCAAAGGGGGACGTAATGGAAATTGATGATTGGGGCGATTTGCAGGTTATGGCGCGTACCTTGTGGGGCGAGGCAAGAGGAGAAGGCCTTGAGGGGCTTGAGGCCGTTGCCAGAGTGATTATCAACCGTTACAAGGCAAAAAAATGGTTTACCGGCTATCGGATGGAAAACGGTTTTAAAATTCCGTCCATAAGAGAAACCTGCCTGAAAAAAGCCCAGTTCAGCTGTTGGAATAAAAACGATGCCAATTATTTGCTGCTGTTAAAAGTCGACGAGAGCGACAAGGCATTCCGGCTTTGCTTGAGCATTGCCGAAAAGGCAATTGACGGGCGTTTGCCTGATTTTACCAATAATGCGACCTTTTACCATACACGGCGGATAAAACCCAAGTGGGCGCTGCATCACAGCCCGTGTTACGAGACCGGCAGGCATTTGTTTTATAACGATATTAAATGAGTTTTGAAAGGAGAAATTATGGTTGACTATAATAACATGACTTTGCGCGAGGAATTGGAAGCAAGGTTTAAACAGGCTGATAACAGAGAAAAAGAAACGGAGCTTTTATCTCGTGGCTGGCAGCCGCCGTCGGAGGGGGAACCAGTTTCTTTAAAAGAGATTTGGGAGCAGATATATGGTGCAGCCAAGGATATGGGAAGAAATTATTTTGATATGCATCGTGATAATACTAAAAAAGCAGATGATTATTTTCATTGCAAAGCAAATTATGAAGCAGCGGCGCGGGGAGAATATGGAAATGCTTTTGCTGAAGGACTTGGAAATGAAAAAGAATTATTTGACTATTTCCGTAATAGTTTTACAAAAGGAAAAGAGTTTGCTCAGAAGGACTATACTCACGATGTTTGGGTAAATAAAATAGGTAGACAGCAAGCTAAAAGCGGGTTATATTCTAATTCAAAAGATGGTTGTGATATTTTTCGGGTAGAAGGTATAAATGACAGATATTAAAAAGGTAAATGTTTATTCGTTTTTCAAAAAGGGGCTGAAGTTTGTTAAAAGATTTTTTAAAGCCTTTGTCAGCGTTAGTTTTATCTTTTTAGTGCTTGTTTTCTTGGGATTATATTTTATTTATGATGACCAAGATTATTGTCTCGATAGCGGGTTTAGAGCCGGTGATCCGATGTGCCAAGCTGATGAAAACAACAAACTGGTGATTGTCAAAGAATAAAGATGAAAAAACAGATCATATGCGTACGGAGAATATGAAGAATGCAGGCATCAGATAAACAAAAACAAATATGGAAAGAGTTTAAGCTTATTTGTAAAACTACATTTTATTCAATAGTTATTTATTTTTTGATAGTCCTTTTTTGTTTGTGCTGCATGTGGTATATAGCAGAAAATGTTGACTGATATATGTCGCTTATATACTCCAATTCAAGAGATGGATGTTCAATGTACAGGGTAAATGGTATTAATGAAAAATATTAGGTTTGTTGATTTTAAAATTATTATCAAAAAAGTTATGGCAGAGTTTTTTTGGCTTGCTTTTGGGCTCACGTTTGTGCCGGTTATGTTGTATTTAGGTATGAGTGATGATAGGGATTATTGCCTTGATAGCGGGTTTAGAGCCGGTGATCCGATGTGCCAAGCTGATGAAAATAACAAACTGGTGATTGTCAAAGAATAGTATTAATGTAACGGATTGCCGTATGCCGTAAAAGCATACGGTGTTTTTTTACAGTTGCGGATAGAAGTATCCGCAACTGTTTTTTGTATGAGAGGAGAAAATTATGGAAGAACATAAAAATTGCCGTTATCGGTTTTGGAAGTGGCTTATTAAACAGGCGATGAAACACAAAAGCGTTTATTGGCTGTTGTGGGGCGTTTTAATCGCCTTATGTATTGCGGGGCACGGTATAGGGGAACTTTTTTAGATGGCAAAGACAATTGTTGTTGTCGTGTTAGTGGCAGCTCTGACGGTTTTTTCCTATTTATTGGGGCGCTCGCATGCCAAAACCGAGATTGTTACCGAAAAAGTGGAGGTTATAAAATATGTTGAAAAGAAACGGGTTGCGGTTTATGCGCGTCCTCATGCCGGTCGCAGCGCTCTGCTTGGGCTCATGCGTGAAGGTCGCTTATGATTTTTGTCCGGTTTATCCGACAGCCGGACAAAAAGTGGCGGCAGAGCTGGAAAAACTGAGTTTTGAACAGGCGCCGGCGTTTTGGGAATGGCTGGGAAGGATAGACAAGCTGCGGCAAGAGCTGGAACTGTGCCGATAAGTATATAATAAGTATATAAAAGTGCTTGGCAAACTATTAAAATTTGCATAAGATAGGCAAAAATTAATTTTGATGAAGAATATTATGTTTAAGAAAATAATAAGCAAAATTATGTCAATCAATTTGGTAGTCAATTACCGGAAAATTTTGCCTTATGTCAAGCCTTATTGGTTCAGGGCACTGGTTTCGGTACTGATAACCATTCCCATCGGCTCAATGGATGCGGTGATTGCCTGGTCGTTGAAACCGTATATGGACGTTGTTATGGTTGAAAAGTCAACCAGCGCAACTAATTATATTCCGCTGCTGATTATCGTCTTTAGTTGTTTGCAGAGTTCGTTGAACTATGCGGCTACATATCTCAATACTTGGGTCGGGCGAAAAATTGCCAATGACGTTAAAATGGATTTGTTTGACAAGCTTATGGCAAACGAAGCCAGTTATTTTGATACCAATACATCCGGAAACGTCATGTTTCGTTACAACAATGACGTTGATGCCGCCTGCAACGGGTTGCTGTCAAACCTCAAATTGTTTACAACCCGTGTATTTTCATCTGTTTCGCTGATCTGCGTTTTGTTCTATAATTCGTGGCAGCTGGCTTTGATTGCCGTGGTCGTGTTGTTCGGTGCCTTGTATCCTTTGACGACGGTTCGCCGCAGAATTAAATCCGTCATGGACAAGACAATCTTTTCCGGAGCGGCCGTTATGAGCCATTATAATGAAACTTACAGCGGCAACAGGATTATTGCGTCGTACAATTTGTATGACTATCAGCGCAAACGCTTTCATGATACGCTGAAATCTGTGTTTAAGCTGGGGATTAAGATGATTCAGCGTACAGGCATGATGTCGCCTTTGATGCATTTTATCGTTTCTTTGGGTATTGCGCTGGTTATTTGGACCGGAAGCTATTTGATCGTCCATAAGGAAATTACGGCCGGAAACTTTGTGTCTTTCATTACGGCGCTGATTATGTTGTATAATCCGATTAAGTCAATCGGCAACAACTACAACAACGTGCAAATGGCTTTTATGGCAATGGAACGCGTTTTCAGCCTGTTGGAACGTCAACCGGCTATCCGTAACTGTGAGAATCCGGTGGAGCTGAAGAGTGTTAAGGACAAAATTGAATATAAAAACGTATCATTTTCATATGTTAAGAATAAGCCGGTTCTGAAAAATGTTGATCTGTCAATTAAGGTCGGGCAAACGATAGCATTTGTCGGCAATTCCGGCGGCGGCAAAACAACGTTGGTTAATCTGTTGCCCCGTTTTTATGATGTTAAGTCCGGCGAAGTTATGATTGACGGCATTGATATTCGGAAATATGACTTAAACTCTCTGCGTGACAATATTGCAGTTGTTTTTCAGGACAATTTCCTTTTTGCCGGTACAATTCGCGATAATATTTTGCTAGGTAACGAAAATGCAACCGAAGATGAAGTCAATCATGCGGTGGAATATGCCTGCCTTAAGGAATTTATTTCCGGTCTGGACAAAGGGCTTGATACTGAAATCGGCGAACGCGGCGTTTTACTCTCGGGCGGACAGAAACAGCGTATTGCCATTGCGCGAGCCTTTATAAAAAATGCGCCGATTGTCATTTTAGATGAAGCGACTTCCGCTCTTGACAACAAATCGGAAGCGGTGGTACAGCAAGCAATTGATAACCTGATGAAAGACCGGACGGTGTTTATTATTGCGCACCGCCTGTCAACCGTACGTAATGCTGACCGCATCGTAGTGGTCAACTACGGAGAGATTGTCGAGAGTGGTACGCATGAGGAACTTTTGGCTAAAGAAAACGGCGTTTATGCTTCGCTGTATCATAGCCAACTCAAATAAAGGGAATATTTATGAAAAGAGAACTTCTGGCTCCGGCCGGAGATATTGAAGCCGGTTATGCGGCGCTGTATTACGGCGCCGATGCCGTGTATTTGGGGCTGAAACATTTTTCGGCACGTGCAACTGCGGCTAATTTTGACGAAGCGGAATTAAACGAGTTCGTGGCTTATGCCCACAGCCTTAAACGCAAAGTATATGCGGCTGTCAACACGTTGGTGCAGGAGCACGAATTGCCGGAGTTGATGAAAAGCTTGGACTGCTGTTCAAATTGCGGTGTGGACGGTGTTATTTTGCAAGATTTGGGTGTGGCTCGGATTATCAAAACGGAATATCCCGAGCTGGAATTGCACGCCAGCACGCAAATGGCTGTTCATAATAAACAGGGCGCTTTGGCTTTGCAAAAAATGGGTTTTAAGCGCGTGGTGTTGGCACGAGAACTTTCTTTGGCGGAAATTAAAGACATTGCCTCAATTCCGGATTTGGAAACGGAAGCTTTTATCCATGGTGCATTGTGCTATTCGTACAGCGGTTTGTGCCTTTTTTCTTCAATGGAAAACGGGCGCAGCGCCAATCGCGGCAAATGCCTTTACCCCTGCCGTTCGTCTTTTAAAGGAGCTGCCGGCGAGCAACATTATTTTTCAATGAAAGACATGGCCTTACAGGAAGATGTCTTAAAAATGCCGGTAACATCGCTTAAAATTGAGGGGCGCAAGAAAAATGCCCTATATGTAGCGGCAGTAACCGATTATTATCGCAATATTCTGGACGGTCATGGTGCCGTTGCGCAAAAAGAAGAAAATATTAAGCAGATTTTTTCACGTCCATGGTGTAAATTTATGTTGAACGGTAAAGACAAAACAGTGGTCGATCGCAGTTTTGTCGGACATCGTGGTTTGCCGGTCGGCCGGGTTGCCCAAGTCGTAAAGGGGCGCCTTATATTTCGTGCCAGCCATAAGATAGCCCGCCATGACGGTTTGCAGATTGAAATTGAGGGACAGGAAAAACCGTTCGGATTTTCGGTACAGGATATGCAGGTTAAAGGGCGTAAGGTGTTTGAGGCTTTGCCGAATGATGAAGTGGCGGTTCAGCTTCCGCCGAAAAGTGCAGGCATTATCAAAGGGCAGAAAATTTATTTGGCATCTGCCAGCGAGGTTAAAGGCGGTTATGATTACGGCAAGCCCAGACCAAATGAATTCGGCCGGCGTTATCCGGTCAGGGTTAAGGTGAACGTGGCTGCCGGAGAAGTTTGTGCCCGTGCGGCAGATAAGCAATATGCGGTGCAGGGCGTGTTTGAGCCGGCGGTCAATCCGCAAAAGACGGAAGAGGCGGTGCTTAAGGCTTTTGCCAAAACCGGAGATACGGCTTTTTATCTTGACGATTTGATTGTAGACAATCCGGAAGGGTGTTTTGTTCCGGTATCTCTGCTTAATGACCTGCGTCGCGGTTTATATGCCCAAATTGAAGTTGAAGGAAAGCGCGGAAAGCTTCCGGAAATGCCGGAACCGTCCAAAAAAGGTATCGGCGGTTGGATTGTTCGGACGGATAATGTTGCCAATTTGGCGCAAATTGATTTAGGTGAGGCTGTCGAAATTGAAATTTTAGCGTCTGTTGATATGGATATTGATATATTAAAAACACTTCCGAAATCAAAAGTAAGAATTGTCCTGCCGGCTTTGGCGCGGAATGCGGCAGTTTTTGGGCGCACAGTGAAACGTTTGCTGGATGCCGGCTATAAAAAATGGACCGTCGGCAATTGGTGGGGGCTGGACATTTTGCCTGAGAAGGGGGTAGATATTGCTTTTGACGGCAGCCTTTATGTGATGAACAGTCAGGCGGCGGCAATGGCAAGTGAAAACGGTGGAAAAAGAATTGTTTTGTCGGTTGAAGATACGTTGGAGAATATGAAAGCTTTGGCTGACAAATCGCCTTTGCCTGTAATTATGCCCGTTTACGGCGATTTCCCGATGTTTACGAGTGCGGTTTGCATTCGTGAAAACCCATGCGGAAAATGTCCGCGCGGCGAACGTTGGATGATGCTGCAGAAGGACGGAAAAACTTATTGGGCTTTGTCACGTGACTGCCAGACTTTTGTTTTTGGCGACAAGCCGTTATGTTTTGCCAAAGAGGCACGAACGGTTGCAGCAGATTTTTATCGTGTGGACTTTTGCCATAAAGTCTATTCTGCTGAAAAAGCAGCAGAAATCTGGAACAAGGTGCGCAGTTTTTCCGATGTGGCTCAATGTACAAAAGCCAATATTAACAGTGGCAGAATTTAGGCCGTCGTTTTTTTAATCTGCCGAAAATAAAAAAAAGACGTTGACAGTCACTGTCAGCGTCTTTTCGCAACTCCTGAGATTAGGGTATAAAATATTTTCTTCACTATGGTAATTATACAAAATGCAAAATTGCATCCTAATCTCTTTTAAGATCATAAACACATTAAAACGGGTTAATACTTATAAGTTTGTTTTGATAGCAAAAATTTTTGTAAAAACCGGTTTAGAACAGTACGGGCTTCACAGCAAGCACTGTTAATTGAAATGGCAAATTTAATAAAAATTATTATAAAAATTTGTAATTGGCGTTTTTGTAATGTTTTTGACAAAATATGTCAAGAAAAAAATACACAAAATCAAAAAAAGATGTTGCAAAAAAAAACGGAACAGTCTATATTCCTGCTCAGATGATTTATGGGTGCGTAGCTCAGTTGGCTAGAGCAACTGACTCTTAATCAGTGGGTCCAGGGTTCGAATCCCTGCGCGCCTACCATAAGGAAAAAAACGGAAGTAAATACTTCCGTTTTTTTATACCTCAAAACCCCAGGAATTTTAAGGGTTTGCGCCTTGTTTATGGGAACAGGGTATATTCCTGTTTTTTCGTATTTTCCGCCTAAAAAGCCTAAAAATACCCCCAAATATATACTTTTATGGGTCTAGATATAAAAAAATTGCCCAAGAAGTTTTTAGGGAAGTTTCGCATATTTTATAGCAAAGTTTTGCTTTATGATACCTATTGCCTGCGGTGACCATATATAAACCAGATACCTATATAAATATAAGTTGCTGATTTTACATAAAATAAATAAAAATTATCTTTTTTTTATACAACTTCCAAGTTGCGATGGTGAAGATTGGGATTTAGTTCCAATTGAAGAATTGGATTGATAAATACAACAGAACCTCATTATAAAATAATGGGGTTCTTTTTTATTATATAATATATCATATATGAATAAAATGTTTGAAAAAATGTAATTTTTTTATTGATTTTTAAAATATTAAAGGTTAAAAATTAACTAAATCTTAAACTTTTGGATAGGTGTACTATGAACTATAAGAACTATTTATCTAGAAAACAGATTAGATTATCCACTTATTTATTGCTTTCCTCGGTTTCATTTGCGACTTTTGCCTTTGCCCAAAACAGCAATATTGTTGTTGATACAGCAGCTCATCAAGGCGCAGGCGCACCAAATATAGTTCAGTCATCTAACGGAACAGACGTCTTAAATATCGTTAAGCCCACCGCTGGCGGTGTTTCTCATAATAAATTTTTAGAATATAATGTATCTGACCAAAATCTTATCTTAAACAACCACGCTTATAAAACTGGTATTCCGCAAGGGGAAAGTACACTTGGCGGCACGGTTGCATTTAATCCAAACTTTGGAACAGGAGATGCCGCGCGTGTTATTTTGAATGAGGTAACTTCAAACTCGACCACCGCCTTAGAGGGATATACAGAGATTTTTGGGCAAAGAGCAGCACTAGTTATAGCAAATCCAAACGGGATAACAGCAGCGGGAGCAGGTTTTATAAACCTCTCCCGTTTGACTATGGTAACAGGTAAACCGAATGTGGTTGATGGTAAACTTGAAGATTTTGCCATTTCTCCTGTGGGAACAATCAGTATTGAGGGCAAAGGTGAACAAGCGTTCGGTTTGCACGTTCCAGAAAGTCCTGCCGAGTTAGTTTCCAATGCGGTTAAAGTTGCCGGCAATATTTATGTTGATGAAGACCAAGAATTAACCATAAAAACTGGTAATGATAAATATGATTATAATACCAAACAAATAACTTCAAAAAATGATACAGCAACGCAGCCCACATTAGCATTAGACAGCTCGGCTTTGGGCGGAATGTATGCCGGTCGCATTAAGATTGAAGCGACACAAAGTGGTATGGGTATTAAGACCGATGGCAATCTTGTTGCAGATATGGACAATCTTGAAATTACCGCAGACGGCGATATTGTGTTTAAGAATGTTGCAGCAAAAAATAATATTAAAGTTGCCACAAAGTCAGGTTCAGCCGAACATAAGACAGACGGCATTGCTCATGCTGAAAAAGATTTGACCATAACCGCAGGGAAAGACATCGCCTTAAACGGAACGTCGTATGCTCAAAATAATGTTTCAGCAACGGCTGAAAATAACCTCTCCGTACAAGGAACAGCATTCGCTGAAAATAATATCAATTTGACGGCACAAAAAGATATTACACTTGAAGGAGAGTTTGTTTTATCAGACACCCTTAATGTCAAAGCCGGACAAAACTTGACTGCTGCCATGCAGATAGCTGCGGTTAAAAATGCAGATATAACAGCAGGTAAAGACCTCAATCTCACAAAAGAGTTTATCAATGCCGATACGATAAATATTGAGGCTAAGAATAATTTAACGAATGACGGCAAGTTAGTCGCAGACACAGATTTAACAGTGAATGTTGGCAAAAACCTTACGAATAATGACACAATTTTAGCGCAAAACACCGCCACCATAGAAGTCGGTAGCGACAGCCTGTTAAACAGCGGTTCTGTATCTGCCAAAAATTTAAGCCTGACTTCCGGCACTCTAACAAACAATGCGCAAATTGCGACCGATGAAACCTTAACCCTAAGCACCTCAGGCGACATTACAAATAACAGCAAAATCAACGCTGGAACAGACGCCTCGCTTTCTGCTGATAATATTCATAATCTGGGGCAGATTGCGGCTAATGGTAGTATAAATATTTCCACTCAAAATGATTACATCAACCACCGCGACAGCGGTTTGCTTGCTGGGGCAGACGTTATTATTGAATCCAGCAAAGACATTATTAACTATTTAGCGGAGATTTTTGCAGGAAATAATATAGAATTAAAAGGCAAAGACGCCAAAATCGGCGATGTTGACCCGAACAAAGTTTATGACAATCCGAATGTTGAAAATAATCATACATCAACCTCAAATGCTAGTAATAATCAAGACATTCAAAATGGCGAGTTTGATGAAGAAGACGATGGATTGGACATCACTTTAACTGATTTAGGTATAACTTTGACAGTTCCAGCTGAAGCTTTTGACGAAGAACCGAACTTGGGCGATAGCTACACGCTTGACGGCTATACTATCTATATTGGCGAGCGGATTGTAACTCCGTCCATAGAACCAGACGGCGAACCGACAATCACATTCAAAAACGTGGATAAATTAACAATTTTAGATGCTGACGGCAATGAGGTTGCCTATACGCTGTGGGATGACGTTGAAAGTGGCGGCGAAAATATTGATAACAGCGATAAAACCGATGAAAAAACATCGGAAACGATAAAAGATCAAATCACGAATACGCCATTTACCGCAAGCCAAGATCAATTTAATGCATTAGTAAACCTCGGCGGACGGATTGAAAGTTTCAATGATATTACCATCAAATCAGATAAGCTCTACAATATGGGATTAAATCACAATACTGGCGCAGATGGTTACAGCACATATTATGACAAAATCAGAGATAAAGCGCCATATAATGCAGGGTGGTTGGAACTTGGGCGCTATAAAATTGGTGAAGTTCATTTGGATGCTGAAGCCGCAACAATCCTTGCCGGTCATGACCTAAACATCAACAGCCGTGATATATTAAATCAAAGCTCCACATTTTCAGCTAAAAACAACGCCACGATAAACACGGCACAACTTGTAAACCAAACATATAGCGAGGTTGTGGAATTAGCCATAAAGAAACAACGCCGCACCAAGAAGAAAAAGAACTTCCGTACGAAAAAGAAAACCTATAATGCAACAGAATATTATAATGAGCGGATTTATTCCAATGAAGCCTCTCTTGTAACCGCTGGCAATAATCTCGTCATCAACGCCAGTGGTGGTAATGTTGTTAATGACCAAGTTGAGGCGGCAACAGGTTCGTTCCGTTTTGGTCGTGATGAAGTGCCAGATTTGAAATCAGGACAAGTTCCGGTAGATTTAACTTTGCCACGTGGCGATAACGGTATGTTTGCCGTATCAGACGGCGACCCGAAATATATGATTCGGACAAATGTTGACTTTTTCAATAATATTCCGTTTGTTGGCTCGGATTATTTCTTTGATCGCATTACGCCGTTTTCAAACGAATATAACACACGCAAAATGTTGGGCGACCCTGCCTATGAAACTCGTTTGATAATGGACGCTATCCGCCAAGCAACATACGGACATTATCTTGGCAACGGCGAAATCTCAAACGATTTGGATCAAATGAAAGCATTATATAACAATGCTGCCAAAGAATATGAGCGTTTGGGCTTAAAAATCGGTATTGCTTTGACTGCTGAACAAATAGCTCAGCTAAACTCTGATATAATTTGGTATGTAGAGAAAGAAGTAAACGGCGAAAAAGTCCTCGTTCCGGAACTTTATCTCTGCCAAGCGACGTTGGATGATATTAAAATTGGTGGTTACGGCGCAAAGATGACGGGTAAGAACATTGCCATCAATGCTGACAATATCAGCAACTCAGGCGATATATTTGCTAAAAACGAGCTTGCGCTGAAAGCTAAAAACTTACTTAACGAGAGTAATCGCACGCAAACCGCCCGTATTATCGGCGGCAGAACGGATATTGAAGCCGATACTTTGATAAACCGCAGCGCAACCATCGGCGGCGAAGTAACAACCATTAAAGCCAATGACATCTTAAACGAAACCAAGAAATACACCGAAGAAACTCGCCGTGGCAAAAATTATGATTTAATTGAAAAGACAGGTCAAGAGGCTATTATCTCGGGCGATAAAGGCTTACAGATTGAGGCAAACGGCACTTATGCAGCTAAGGGAGCAAAGCTGGAAAGCAAAGATGGCGATGTTTCGCTCAAAGCTGAAAATATTATTCTTGATACGGTTGAGTTGCATAATCGTGAAGAACGTAGCAAAACTAAATCTGGCTTTATGAGTAAAAAAACAACTACCACAGTCAAAGATAAGATTGAGAATGTCGGTTCAGCCATTGTTGCTGGCGGTAATGCCCTCATAGATGCCGTTAAAGACATCTTCTCCAAAGGCTCAAAAGTTGAAGCAGGTAAAGACGCCCAGCTCACCGCAGGTGGCGATGTTACAGCGGTTGCCGCAGAAGACAGTCAATACTCTTACTCCAAAACCAAAAAATCCTCATGGGGCGGATTGAAAAAGTCATTAGATGAGATTGAACACGAGGAAACCAAACTTCGTGGCTCAAATATCAAAACAACCGAAGGCTTGACGGTCGTTTCGGGCAAAGACACCACATTTGTTGCCTCTGATGTCAATGCAGGTACAGACGTTAATATTTTAGCAGGCTACAAAGTAGGAACAGACGGCAAACTGGAAAAATCTGGCGAAAGCGGTTCAGTTAATATCTTAAATGGCGAAGAAACCACCAAACACCGTGAAGTCCACGAAAAGACTGATTTAACAAAAGGTTTTACAGAAATTGCTAAAATTGCTGCATTAAATACGGTAACAAGCGGAATGGGAGTTTTTGCTAACGGAAATGTTGGATTTAAAGATGGCAAGCTGAATATGGGTATAGATTTGGGCGAAAAGACCAAAGATACTTGGGATAATGTTCAAAAAACCACGGTTTCATCAAACATTGCCGCAGGTGGTGATATAAACATCGGCGCAACCGAAAATGTTAATATCAAAGGCTCAAACGTTGTTTCTGATAACAATATCAATATTTCAGCCGAAAAGAACATCAACATCACTTCGTCCCAAAGCTCCGAAGACGATAAGAAAACCCATAGCGAAAGCAAAATTTCCGCTACAGCAGGTGTAGGTAATGTTCTTGTAGATGCTGCTTATATGGTAGCCGATGTAGTTAAGGCTGCAGAAGATGTAAAGAAGGCTACTGAAGAATTAGACCATATCAGAAGATTACATAGTGAAGGGAAAGCTAGTGATAGAGCGCTTGCAGATGCAACGGCAAATTTGGCAGCAGCAACAGCTGTGTTCATCGATACATATGGTGCGGGAGCTATTTCTGCAGAAAAAGCTATAACTCTAAGTGATGATATAGTAAATAATATGAAAGCAGGAACGACTGCACCAACACTTGGCTTTTATTTTGAAGCAGGATTAAAATATGATACAAATGAAACCAAAACAAGTTCAAATCAAGTTACAAATACAGAATCGGCAATTATCGCAGATAAAGATATTAGGTTAAATGCTGGTAATGATTTGAATCAAATAGGTTCATTGGTTGTTTCGATAGGAGGTAATATTGACTATAACATCGGAAATAACCTAAATATTGAAGCAAGCAAGGATACCTACAATTCCAACAGTAAAACCACAAATAATTCTATATCAGCAGGTATTACCAATAAAGGTGGTGTTTACGGTGATTTCGCAACATCTCAGTCATCCGCCAAGGCTGAATCTGTGCATTATAATAACTCGGTAAGTATTGCAACCGAAGGTAAACTGACTATGAACGTCGGTAATGATATGACTGCAGATGGCTATAACGCTTTAGCTAAAGATGTAGATATTAATGTAGGTGGAGATATGAACCTCTCTTCTAAACAAAATATTGATTATGCTAAAAATGCATCAAATGGTTTGGGTATAGGTTATGGAAATGGAGGCAAAAAACCGACAACGAATATCAATATATCAACAAGTTCAGGAAATACAGATCGTCAATGGGTTGATAATCAAGCATCCATTATTGGAACAGAATCTGTTGATATTGATGTTGATAACAAACTTAAATTAGAAGGTTCAATTATAGCCAATACAGATTTAACAGGAAAAGATAAGGGAAATTTAGACATTAAAGCAGGCTCTTTAGAAGCCAATGACATACAAAACTTTAACAATAGCTCTGAAAATGGATTCGGTTTTGGTATAGCTACAGGGCCGGCAGGGAATGGTTCTAATGATGGCAGACCCGATGGTTCAACAACAATCAATATCGTTGATAAGGGAAGTGTTAATGAAAGCATAACACATGCTACTATTGGTCAAGGTAATATTGAAATAGCTGATGGCAGTGATATATCGGGTATTAACAGAGATGTTAATAAAACAGAAACTACCACAAAAGATGAAATTACAGGTGCACTGGATGCAACTGTAAGTGTTGATAATCGTTTACTTATTGGGCAAGTTGAAGAATGGGCGGATACTGTGTTTAATCAGAATGCCGAACATTATGATGAAAGAAAAGAAATGGCTAATGAGTATTTTAAAGCTGAAAACACAGATAAAGACGGAAACGTTCAAGATAAAGAGCTTTCTTTACTGCCGACTTTATGGCTGCAAAAATCGCATGTTGGAAGAGAAACCTATGACCATACAACTAATGAACTGTCGGAAGATTTTAAAAATAAATATGCTATAAGAGATGATTCTGGAGAGATAGTACGCTATCGCACACCTGATGAGCTATCACTTTGGGAAAAGCTAACCTCTCCATTTGATTTGAATCCAGCAATGGAAACATTAGATGCTATATTTTTTGGAATGCATAGTGATGCAGATGTACATGACCCACAACTTAGTGGTATAGATTCATTAGATAGCGATACTAAAGCAACTGTGTTAAGAAATAGTATTCCACCATCGTTTATAGGTACAAATTTATCTATAATTTATGGAAAATTACCGTCATTAGTAAAGAGGACAAAAACATCATCAGAAAAGGAAACTAAATGATGAAGCGATATATATATTTAATTTTTATACTTGTTTTAACGAATTGTACCATAAATTCTGACCATAAGTTGTTAGAAATTCGCAATGATAATGTATTTTGGAGAATTAACACAACATCTAATGAAGTGGCGACGATAACTGCAGTTGAAACAGATACAATAAAAAAAATGGTAAGCACTGTTATCAAAGTTAGTTTGTCGTCAGCTCTTACAAATGTCAATAAAAAGACTTGTTCTGAGTTTGTACAAAAACACAAGGGAGATAAGATGTTATTAACATTCTCATCACTATCAGAACCACAAAAAAACAAATATCAATTTAATTCCGCTAATGTTTATTTAAAAACTTCTACCCAAAAATATCATTTGAAATTAATTGATAAATACACAGAAAAGCAACTCGATTATAATATAAATAATGTTAATGATAATGGATACTATAAAAATAATCATTATTATTCACCTGCCTTTTATTATTATCATTTACCTATAATTTGTGAAAGGTTAGATGGAGCTTCTATTGAAATCTCTGGTATCTATAAAAATGGCAAAGAACTTCCACCAATAAAATTTCAGATAAACTTATTAGATAATAGCAAGAAATATTAAAACTATGGACAGACTTATGACTAAACGGACTTTACTTTTGGCATTTGCCGCGATAACTTTTTCAACAGCAGCTTGGGCGCAGGTGCCTCCGTCTGTGTTGCAAAATCAAAACCGCATTCAGCAAGAACAACAACGGCTGTTAAATGAGGAGTTCCGCCGGCAGGAGCTTAAAAACGCTTTGCAACGTCCGCAGGCAACAGAAACCGCCACCACCGCCGAAGAAAAAGAACCCGATTTAGTGTCTTCTTGTATCAATATTCGCAAAATCCTTGTAACTGGGAACGATAAAGTCAGCGATTGGACAATAAAAGGCGTGACGAAAAAATACAAAAACACCTGTATGGGGCTGCCTCAAATTAACCAAATGATGAACGAAATCACCGACTTATATATTAAAAAAGGTTATGTTACCTCGCGCGCATTCTTGCCAATGCCGCAAACCCGCCTTAAAAAAGGTATTTTAGAAATTAAGGTCGTTGAGGGTAAAATCTCAAAGTTTGAGGGCTTAGGCAAGTTGCAAACAGTAACAGCCTTTCCGTTTTTAACCGGTTCAATCCTTAATTTACGAAATATAGAACAAGGCATAGACCAGCTTAACCGCTTGGCTTCTAACTCTGCCAAGATGGAAATTAAGCCCGATGATAAAAACGAATACAGCAAAATAGAAATCTTGAACGAGCCGAAAGGCACAACCCGCGTAACAGCCTTTACTGATAATGCTGGTTCGGAATCAACGGGAGAAACACGCTTCGGTATGCGTGCGGCGCAAGATAACCTCTTGGGCTTAAACGAGCAAATCAATATGAGCTTTGCCAAAGCTCCGAGTAAAAGCTCTGACCACCGCGACGCTGATTATTTAACTGTCGGTGCCTCAATCCCTTTTGGTTATTGGACTTTAAACAACAATTTTTCTTGGTCTGATTATCGCACCAGCTTTTTACTTTATAATGGCGACCGCTTTTACTCATACGGCAACAGCGTTACCAATAACCTAAGCCTAGATCGCTTATTAGCCCGTGGCCAGCGCTACAAAATCTCTGCCAGTGCTGGTGTAACCTACAAACGCAACCAAAACTACACCAGAGTTCTTGATTTGAAGATGAAAAACGAGGTTTCAAGCCGTGATTTAGCCATAGCTAACCTCGGACTCTCTTCAACATTTTACTTTGACCACGGCGTGCTATACTTAAACCCGACCTATAACAAAGGCACAAAATGGTTCGGTGCATTAAATGATAATCACGGAAATTACAACCAATCAGCCCAATACGAAGCGTGGAAACTCTATGCTTACGGCTCTTTGAACTTGTTTAATATCGCCACTTATAACACCACTTTTGATGGGCAATACACCAAAGATGAACTATACGGCACAGAGGCATATTACCTCGGCGGCGAATATTCGGTGCGTGGGTTCAGAAACGAGGGTGTGCAAGGCGACAGCGGCTATTCTTGGCGCAATGACATAGATTTTAACGTTGGCACGCTCGCCAAAAGTGATAATGAAATATTAAAAGGCATAGACTTCGGGCCGTTTATTGACTATGGATACGTTCATAGCAATAATAAAGATATCAAGTCAGAAATCTTATCCGGTGCAGGCGGTAAAGTTTCGTTCAAATATGGTTACTTTGACAGCTCTATCGGCTATGCCACAGTCCTCAAAAAGCCAAAATGGATAAACGAGAACGAAGCCGTCTATCTCTATGCTGGTTTTAATTTTAGCTTTAATTAAGTCTAGATAGTTTAAAAATTGGAATAAATTTTTCCATATATGATAGCGAGCTAGAAAAATAAATAATTAATTAACTTTACATTAAATAATATATTGTATAAACACTTTGTTAAAGCAAATCGGAGTGCTAAATAACACATAGATATTCCTATCTCTGTCAAATGGAGTATCAAGGAAGACCATTTTTTAATGGTCTTCTTATAGATATTTTATGAAAGAGAAAGGAGTTTAATCTTCTATATATCCAAATTAAGAATAAATTTAGTTAATTTTCAGTATCAGTTGTTTTATGCGGATACGAAATAAAGGGTAATTATATTTGCGTGATATGATCGGAGAATCAACAAATATATAAATATTCTCTTCTGTCAAAGAATATTATAAATCGTTAAATTATAGATGTAGTAGAATGAGAACTATAAGTTTATTTAGTTTCTTGGTTAATAATATTTCTGACATATTGCTTAACCGATCAACATAAGCGGCTGTTTCCAAATCATCTTTGATTTTTTCAATAATTTCGTCTGTCATCTCACACCACCTTTTTTGAGGTAACATCATGGTGAAGACCGCAAAGTAGTGTTTCAAAGTCAATCAACGAAACGCCAGTATCTTTACAATACCATTGCCGAACGGCTTTTTTCCAATCCAACGCCATATATTTCTTACCATGCCGCCATCCTCGCTCGTTATGCCAACTCATAAAAGCTGGAACATCAATTGCTATTCCTATTTCAGAACAATAATCAGCGACTTCTTCCACTTGCGGTGCTCCGATAAAAGCCGAATTATCCACAGTTTTTGGCTCTCTTTCTCTACAACCATTATCCAAGTCATTATCAGATTCATTCTCCTTCTCCGATTCATTCTCCGTGGGGGAGTCCGTAAAAGGATTTGTTACATCCTCGTGGGTTTGTTGCTTGGATTTTGTTTTCATTTTGCTTGCTTTTTGCTTAGCACTAATTTTGCGCTTTTCGCATATTTCCAAATATTTAGCATTGTTCCCATCAATAATTTTTTGCAATACGTTAAATTTATCTTTTACATCATTAGAAATTTTAAGCGAAATTTTTTCGTACAAATTATATTCACATAGGGCAATAATTAATTCGCCTGTTTCCCGTTTGGTAAAATTATGCACAGCCGCTAAAAAGTCGGTCGGATAATAGCGAGTTCTGTATATATTATTTTTATTCGGTCATTATTAACCCGCACTTTTTTAATCAATAATTCTATTAAATGCCGTTGGGCAATATTTGATAAACGAGATATAAAATCCTTTGCATTTTTCAATTTATCAATAACCTGAATATCACAAATATTAGGCTGTTTTAAACGAACTTCGTCTACAAGTCTTGATAAAATTTGGGGAGAGCGAATAATCAATTGTATTTGTTCTAATACAAAATTATCCATAATTCCTGCTGGAATACTACCCACTTGACAATGTTTATAACCTTCTTTGACAGCTCGAATTGACGTGTAATACTCATAAACATTATTATTTTTATTTGCTGTGGTAGAAATCATAGCTCTTTGACAACATTCACATTCTAATAATCCTTTTAATAAAGCGTGTTCTTTGAAACGTGAGGGAGCTAACAGACACAAATGAGCATTGATTACGATCTAGCACTTCCATTAGCTTAGCAAAATCTATCAAAGAACGTGATAAACGATCTATTTTATAAACTACAATCATATTAATTAAACCTTTTTCCACATCTTCCAGTAACCGCTTTAATGCAGGTCTTTCCAATGTTCCACCTGAAAAGCCACCATCATCATAACGTGTTGGCAATAGTTCCCAACCTTGACTCATTTGACTTTTGACGTAGTTTTCTCCCGATTCTCGTTGTGCGTCTAATGTATTAAACTCTTTATCTAAACCCTCATCGGTTGATTTACGGGTATAGATGGCACACTTAATTGTCATTTTGTTTCCCCTTTATTCCAAAAAAGTAATTTCCTGAGATTTTTTTGCCGGTAATTTGAAATGCCACCGCTGACAAACTCTTGTAAAATTTTTCTTCAAATTGAAAACCTGCGGTGGTTACAACTACATTATATTCTTTGCCAAGATAATGTCGCACAATCCTTGTTCCGACTGGCGGTAAGTTAGAGCTTTTAACACGCTTCATACGTTTTTTAGGAGCATTATTTATTAAAAAATTTCTAATGTGATTTGGCAAACCACCGTATGCCAACTCTTGTATCCGATATGCTAATTTTACGATGTAAAATCGTTTATTATACCAAATCGGCTCACTCCTGAAATATTTTTTCCACATTTCTTGTAATTCACTTACACTCATTTCGCTAAGAGCTTCTATATCATTTTCCACCATTATGAACTCCTTTCTTAGCAGAATGTTTGCTTGGAATTTCCTTATTATCCAGTCCTTTTTGCACTATTTCAGAACTATTATCGCCTTTAATTTGGGCTATTAATTCTGGCAGTAGTATGTCTATAATTTTTTGTATATCTGTCATGATGAACCTCCGACAGAAACACCCGTAAGAAATGAAAAATCGTTTCCATTTTATTTGATGAATTTTTAACAGATTGAATTTACACAAAAATAAAAGATATCATTATAACTGTTTAGACAATAAATCTGATAGTGAGGAATAGATGAATGGAATTTGGTCGCTAATACCTAAAAGAAACTCTGTTTTTTATTAAGATTGAAAAGGTGTTGATTTTTAATTTTCTCGTATTATAAAAATAATAAAGAAAAGGGGTGAAAGAATATTATTGAGAACTTTATTTAGTTAAAACAGTAAGATAATTGAAATATGTGTTTTTGCTTTAACTATTAAGAAGGACTACCATAATAAACAAGACCTCCCTTGTGGAGGTCTTGTTTATTATGGTTAGAAGCGTTGGATGAGAACCCTGGAAAAGAAGGGTTCGACTACCAGAGCCAGGCAGACGGGAGTATGCCGGTTTGCTCGCAAGAGAAAAGGCGCGCCCGTGCGGCGAAGTGAAACGTAGTCAATCCCTGCGCGCCTACCACTAAAAGCGAAACTCCCCTTATATGAGGGTATAAAATGAAAAAGCCCGTATCTGTTGATGCGGGCTTTTGAGTGAATTATGCCGTGTAGATTATTACGCGGCCTTTGTAAATTTTTTCCAACGGTTTTGCCTTTTTATAACAATAGGCAAGAGCAATCAGCGCCCCAATCCCTATAATGATAAAGCTCAAAGTTCCGATAAGTGCCAAATTTTCGTGGAGTGTTGCCAAGCTGACGATAACCAAGCAGAAGAATCCAAGCATAATGAAAAGGAGCAGAACAAAGTAAGATACCACTTTTTCCAGTATTGTTTGTTCTTTTTTGAATGCTTGGGCGGCATCCGGAGTTTGAGCGAAAACGACCTGTCGATATTTCCAAAAAAAGAACAGGCGTTTGGTTCTTAAAACAGTTGTTTTGTAACCTGCATCTTGCGGTGTCTTGCCATATCGGCTTTTGAACCACATAAAAGCATTTTGTTGTAAGTTTTGATTGTGCATAATTGATAAGATTTATAGTAAAACATAATAATTATTCAATGCTCGCAGATTATTTTTATTTGTAATAAAAATCAAGCATAATTATTTTGATACGGTTCTATTCAGGGTTGTTTTTTGCCTAATAATGGTGTATATATAAAAGTGTTTATATAATCAGGACATTTTATGGAAAAATTGTTTTATATCTTTCGCCACGGGCAGAGCAGTTATAATCTGGCCGGACGTACACAGGGGCAAACGAATGATTCTGTTCTGACGCCCTTGGGAAAAGAACAGGCTGTTGCCGTCGGAGAAAAACTTCAAGATAAAAAAATTGCGGTTATTTTGTGTTCGCCTTTGGTGCGTGCCAGACAAACCGCCGATTTGGCCAATCAGGTTCTTGGGGTTTCCGTTATTGAAGATGCCCGTTTTACGGAAGTTAACGTCGGTGAGATTGAAGGCATGCATTATACGGATATTCAAGCGAAATTCGGTGAAAAATATCAGCAATGGCGCAGTTCCGACCGTCGTTTTGAAAATTTGCGTTTTGAGGGCGGCGAAAGCAAAAAAGAAGTGCGCGAGCGTGTGTTTTCCGGACTTAACGATTATGCACTGCATTCGCCTTATCCGGTTATTGCCGTTTCGTCGCACGGTATTATGCTGTCGCAGCTTTTATTGGCTTTGGGACAGGAAAGCGAAGAAATACCGAATGGGGCGGTTTTATGTTTGTCGTATCGGGACGGTCTGTGGAAAGTTAACGGCTTTATGTAAAGGTTTTTATCATGGCTGAAAAAGTAAAAGATATTTCTGCTGATTTGGAAACAATTGATTTTATAATTTTGTCTTTAATTCGTGAACTCTATAATTTAAAGCAGCATGCCAATTCGGAAGACGCTGAGCGCTATCAAGAACAAATCAGCCGCTTACAGTCTGATTTGAAGCTTGCCGATAAAGTACAGTTGTGGCAAAAAGTACAGAAGTCTTATATTCCCTATTTACAAAAATTGTTGGAGAATAAAAATGTTTGACGCTATTTTAACACCTGAAGAACATCAAAAATGGGTTGAGGAAATTATTATCCCCACTTTTACCAAAGACAGGAAAGCAGCGGCAGAACCGACTTTTGTGTTGTTGACCGGACAGAGTGGAGCCGGAAAAAGCTATTCGTCAATGCAATATGCCCGCCAATGTCTGGGGGAAGCTCCGGTACGTTTTGGCGCCGATGACATCCGATTCTGCATCCGAAGGCAATGGACATTCTGCGGGCAGATCAGGCCAATTATGCCTTTTTAACCAAAAAAGACGCCGGTTTGGCGCGTGCAAAATTGATTGAGCATTGTTTTGACAAAAAATACAACATCTTGGTTGAGAGTGTTTTGCTCAGTCCCGACGATTATAAAATGCCTACTTTGCAGCAGGCCAGAGAACATGGATATCGTGTCGAATGTGTGGCGCTCGGCGTACACCGCAATTTGAGCGAAGTTTCCATGTACAGCCGGCAGGAAGAACAATGGCGGGTCAGCGGCGTCGGTTTTCCCGCAACTCTTGACGTTCATAATAGGGTTTATGAGTTGATGCCGGACATTTTGGCCAATATGTATGAGCACGGGACGGTTGACAAGCTGAGCATTTATAATCGTCGTTTTGAATGTTTTTTTGACAGTGATAAAGAAGCGGGCAATCCGATATTGATACGAGAACGCCTGATGCGGGCGCGCAACAGCCATCTTAATGCTACAGAAATGACAAATGTCGCTCTTAAATGGGAGGATGTTATTTGCATGATGGAAGAACGCGGAGCTTCAAAAGAAGACAGAGAAACCGTCAGTGCGCTTTTTCATAATTTTTTAAAGAAAACCGGACTGGTTACTTCGCCCCAGCTGCGCAGGCTTGATTCTGACCGAAATCGCTGACAGAGCTCGGCATATGTGCTGAAAACAGAAAATTTTATAATACGTTGATGCAGTCTCTTTATTTTGTGTCTCGGACAATTATATTGTCCGCAGAGGAGAGGCGAGATGAACAATAACGGAAACATGAGTTTTATAAACGTAGTGGCGATAGGCATCGGTTCTATTGTCGGTGCCGGCATTTTTGCTTTGCTGGGGCAGGTTATCATGTGTTCAGGGCGATTAACTTATGCTTCGTTTCTTCTGGCGGGTATAGCCGCCATGTTTTCAGGATATTCTTATGCCCGTTTGTCTTCCCGTTATCCTACGTCCGGCGGCTTAGCTGATTTTTTCGAGCATGCTTTTCCCGACAAATGGCTCTCCGGCGGCCTGACGGTTTTATATGTATTAACGTCTGCTGTTTCCATTGCAATGATGGCAAAGTCTTTCGGGATTTATATTGCCCATTTATTCGCGGCAGATTCTTCTTCGGTTTTGATTGTTAATTTGTCGGCTTTGCTGTTGATAGGCACGATGTCGTGGCTTAATATGCTTGGGGCAACCGATGCCGGTCGAGCCGAGACCTTGTTGGTGGCTTTAAAAATTGCCATTTTGCTGATTTTATTTGCGGCTGCGGTTCTAAAATATGTTCCGGCGGATGACGCACTTCTTCCAAATATCGGGGCGCAGACATTTTGGGGAGGAATAGGCATTACGTTTTTTGCTTTTGCCGGATACGGTGTTATCACCAATGCTGCCGGAAATGTTGAAAATCCGCAGCGCACCATTCCTTTGGCCATATATACGACGTTAATTGTTGTTATGATGTTGTATTGTTCCCTTGCTTTTGTAACCATCCATTTTGTTGACCGTACAACATTGATTTCAGATGCTGATGTTGCGGTTGCTTTGGCTGCCCGCCGGTTGTTGGGCAATTGGGGGTTCGGATTGGTTTATTTGACGATTTTTCTGGCTTATGCAACCGGAATTAATGCAACTTATTTCAGTATTTTCAGAATTACGCGCCGCCTGTCGGAAAACAAAGAGCTTCCTGCTTTTTACCATGAAACATTTTGGCGTTTCGGCACTAAAGGAAATTTGTTAACGACAATTTTAATTATGATTGCTACGGTGTTTTTTAACTTTAATTCAATTGTCAATCTGTCGAGTGGTGCCTTTTTAATCTGTTATCTGGCTGTTTTTGCTGCAGCGTGGCGTCTGCGTCATAAAATATCGGCCTCGTCGCTGCTGGTCGGAAGCGGATTTTTGTTTATGTTGTTTATTTTTTGTGCTTTTATATATAATATTGTCTGGTAAAAAGTTTTACAAACTAATATTATACAGAAAATACAAAAAATGAGGAATATTTAATGTTAAAAATTGCGTTCTATGTTTTATTTGCGGTAATTTTACTGGTTTTGCTCGGTAGCGGCATACATTTGTATCGTGTTGCGCAAAAAAATAAAAAAGAAATGGAAAAATATGCCCAACCGGTTGAATTGAAAGCGCAAACCGGCAAAACGCTGGTCGTGTATTATTCTTTGAGCGGGCAGACAAAGAAAATTGCCGAGAAAATTGCCGCAATGACAAATGGTGATTTATATGAAATAAAAACGGCAGAAAAGATTCAACCGTCGGCGTCTTTTTATTTTCAAGCCTTAAAACAGCTTAAAAGCGGTAAATATCCGGAGCTGTCGGGGAATATGCCTGCTTTTGCCGCTTATGATACCGTTTTTGTCGGTTCCCCCGTGTGGTGGTATGCGCCGGCCACACCGTTGTTATCTTTTTTGCAAAAAGCGGATTTTGCCGTCAGAAAAGTTGTGCCTTTTTCGACGCAGGGCAGCAATTGCGGCAGCTTTTTCGTAGATTTTAGCAAAATGGCGCAAAATGCAAAAATGCGTCCGTCGGCGTCTTTTAATAATTTGCCCGAAAAATATGATGCCGCGGTTGACAATAAAATCGCCGCGTGGATAAATTCAATCAAATAAGTAAATATCCTGTTGAAATAAAATAATGTTTTATTTATAACTAAGGGCAGGTATAACTATTGATATGAGGCTAAAATGAAAATCAAAAAAAGATATGTGGTATTGGCCGTGGTATTTGGTGCCATTGCCGGCGGCATTTATTATGTGTCACACAATTTGGAAAGCATTGTTAAAACTGCCGTAAACAAATATGGCAGCCAGATTACCGGAACAGAGGTTAAGCTGGGCGGTTTTTATTTGTCTCCGTTGAACGGGGAAGTAAAACTCAGCAAGCTGACCGTTGCCAACCCCAAAGGGTATGCCCAGCCGCATATTTTAAGTTTGGGTGAGGTCTATGTTAAATTGAATATAAAGTCTTTGACAAAGCCTTTAATTGTGGTCGAACAGGTGAGAGTAAGCGAACCGGAAGTTACTTATGAATTGCGAAACGTAACAAACAACAACGTGTCCGATTTACTGGCAAATATTAATAAAAATACGGCATCAACGGAAAAGGAAGTACAAAAGGCGACGGAAAACGCTGACGGGGCAAAATCTTCTTCCGGCAAAAAAGTTGCCGTCGATTTGGTTAAGGTCAGCGGCGGGCAGGTTAATATTGCCGCTTCTATTGCCGGACACGGAACTTCTGCCGGTATTCCTCTGCCGGATATTGAACTTAAAGGCATCGGACGTGAAAAAGCCGATAGCGGCAAAGGTATTGTTGAAACCGTAACGTTGATTTTGAAAAAGATTTTGAATACATCGTATGAAACGGTAGTTAATAAAGGTTTGGGCGGTTTGAAAGATTTGAGTCTTGACGGAGTCAAAGCCGTGGAGGATACTGCCAACAGTCTTAAAGAAGAGGCAAAAGGTTTGCTGAAAGGCATCTTTTAATTATAATTTATTGAAAATACAGAAAAAACTTCCGAAATAAAATTCGGAAGTTTTTTTGTTTAAAAATATGTTGACAAAATTTTTGGAAAATGCTATATGTATAAATGACACTAAATTATTGAGCAATGATTATAAAAATTCGAGGATCCCCTTATCTATCAAAAGAAGTTTAATTTAAAATTTTTTTTATGAAAGTCGGACCCCCTAAAATCAGAGCAGAGCCTTAATCAAACATATTAGTTTTTTTGTTTTGAAGCCGGCTCCACTATAGTGTAAAGCAACTAAACGAGTATCCCTGATTTAATTATCAGTCCTCATAAAGTTGTACAGCTTGACCTTTTGCCTGTCGGCAGGTCAAAGTTGTGAAACCCCGTTTGTTTAATACATCGGGGTTTTTTTATGATATCTGTAGGAACATTTCATGCAGGTGAGTAATATTTAATCGGCAGAGAGATATATACTGCGTATAAAAACCGCCCGTAACCGGCGTTATCGGGCGGTGAAATTGTATAATGACTGCGTTGTTATCGTCCTATTCCGGAAAAGCCCATAAAAGCAAGAGAGAGCAGAGCTGCCGTAATCAGAACAATCGGTGCGCCGCGCATTGCTTTCGGAAGGCTGGCTGCGGACATGTTGATACGTTCGCGCAAACCGGCAAAGAGGACAATCGCCAGAGTGAAACCCATGGCATTTGCAAGATTGAAACAAACAGAATATAACAAGCTGTATTCTTTTTGAATAGCAAGGATGGCAATACCCAAAACGGCACAGTTGGTCGTGATCAACGGCAGAAAAATGCCCAAGGCCTGATATAGAGCCGGTGAAGTTTTTTTGATAATAATTTCAACCATTTGTACCAGAGAGGCAATAACCAAAATAAAGACGACTGTATTCATAAATTCCAGATGGTGCGGAACCAGCAGTTTGTAATAAACCAGCCAAGTTGCAATTCCCGAAATTGTCATGACAAACATGACCGCAAGTCCCATGCCGGCTGCCGTTGATATTTTTTTTGACACGCCCAAAAAAGGGCATATGCCCAAAAACTGAGACAAAATGATATTGTTAACCAAGATGGCAGAAATAAAAATCATTGTCAGACTCATTTGTTTGCTCCGCTGATTTTGTTAAAGACGACAATTAAGCCGGCCAAGGCCAAAAATGCCCCCGGAGGCATGATGAACAGCAAAACCGGATAACCGCCCTCGCCGATAAAATTCCACCCCAAAATTGAGCCTGCGCCCAAGATTTCGCGTACGGCGCCCAAAAGCGACAATGCCAGCGTGAAGCCCAGTCCCATTCCCAAGGCATCAAGAAAAGACTGCCACAAATTGTTTTTTGAAGCAAAGGCTTCTGCCCGTCCTAAAATGATGCAGTTGACAACAATCAGCGGAATATAAATGCCGAGACGGGCGTGAATTTCCGGCAGATAGGCTTCCATCAACAGGTTGATAATCGTCACAAAGGAGGCAATCATCACAATGTAGCAAGGAATGCGCACCATGGCGGGAATTAAATTTTTGACTGTAGAGATGGCAAGGTTTGACAAAATGAGCACAAACAAGGTTGCCAAACCCATTCCCATCCCGTTTGCCATAGAGGTTGTAACGCCTAAAGTCGGGCACATGCCGAGCATCATGACAAAAACCGGATTTTCTTTGAAAATGCCTTTGGTAAGGTTGTTAAGGCTTGTGTTACTCATGGTCGGACGCTCCTGAAAATTTATTATATGCCGAAACAGCTTTTTTGACGGCTTCAACGACTGCACGGGAGCTGATTGTAGCACCGGTTACGGCGTCGATTTCGCCGCCGTCTTTGCGTAAATCAAAAATTCCGGTGCGGGTATCCATGCCTTCAAACTGGCTGCTGAATTTGCGTTCCGTCACTTTTGTCCCCAGCCCCGGCGTTTCGTTTTGTTCAATAATTTTATATCCGACAAGCGTTCCGTCGGTTAAGATGCCGGCAATCAGTTCTATTTTGCCGCCAAAGCCGTTGTTGCTTTGCGATTTGACGGCAACGGAAGTGATTATGCCGTTTTCGCGTGCCGGATAAAGTTCAGTTTGCCCGTCAGACAACAGTGTTTTTTCATCGAAAGGGTTGTTGTCAAAGTTACCGACCATATCGCGGATGGCGTTTAAGGTTTTTTGTTTTTTTGCAATGGCAATCGGTTCTTCGGTAATTTGATGAACATATCCGATGGCGGCGGCAGAGCAGACAGACACGGCCAACAGGGCAGCGACCATATTAAAAAGGGATGACTTAGCTGGCTTCATCTTATTTTCTCCCTGTTCCGAAAATACGCGGTTTGAAGGCTTTGTCTATCAACGGGACAAAAGCGTTCATAATTAAAATGGCAAAAGAAACGCCTTCCGGATAAGCGCTGTAGCGGCGAATGACAAAGGTAAGAATGCCGCAACCGACAGCAAAGATAATTTTGCCGTTTTGGCTCATCGGCGAGGTTGTGTAATCGGTTGCCATGAAAAAGGCTCCTAAAAACAGTCCGCCGGAAAGCAGTTGGGTGACCGGTTCAACAGCAGCATTGCCGGTAATCAACCAAAAGACGGCATTGAGCATAAAAAAGGTGCTGATGTAATAAAAAGGGATATGCCAGCTGATAATCCGGCGCCACAGCAGCCAGAACAGCCCCAGCAGCAGTGCCAAACTTGAGACTTCTCCCATGGAGCCGCCGATGTTGCCGATAAACATGTCCCAATAATTCGGCAGTTCGGCGGAAAGCTTTGTTGCTGAAGTGGATACGTCGGCGTGTTTCAAAATGCCGAGCGGCGTTGCCGCTGTGGTTACGTCAACGTTCATAAAGTCAAACATGCGGGGGCTGACCCAGGTGGTCATTTGTACCGGAAAGGACACAAACAAAAAGACACGACCGATAAGAGCCGGATTAAACAGGTTTTTGCCGATGCCGCCAAAAGCAACTTTGGCAATGATAATAGCGGCAAAACAGCCGATGAGGATCATCCAAGTCGGCATGTTGCACGGTAGGTTATAAGCCAGCAGCAAGCCTGTTACGACAGCTGACAGGTCTTTTGCCGAAGATTTAACTTTCAGCAGGTAGCGGCAGGACAGATATTCCATGGCAACGCATCCGGCAACAGAAGTTACAATCGTTATCAGAGCGTTTAAGCCAAAAAAGGCAAGAGCGGCGAAGCCGGCAGGAAGCAAGGCAATAGTAACGTCCCGCATAATAGACGTTGTATTTACCGGTGAATAAAGATGGGGAGCGGTCGAAACTTTAAGCATAGTCGTTTAAGTCCTATTTTTTCTTTCTTATTTCATATTTTGCCAATTTGCAATAATCAAGCAGCGGAATGCGGGCAGGGCAGGAATATGAACAACTTCCGCATTCTATGCAGTCCAGCACGTGAATTTTTTTTGCTTCCTGATAATCGCCGTTTCTGACATAGTTGCAGATGGCAAAAGGTTCGAGCCCCTGTGGGCAGACGTCTACGCAAGTGGCACAGCGGATACAGGGGCTGACTTCCGGTTTGTGGATGCTTTCTTCCGCCAACAGCAATATGCCTGAGGTCGTTTTTGTAACGGGAGCGTTCAGGTTAATCCCTGCCAGTCCCATCATCGGGCCGCCGAAGATGACTTTGCCTATTTCAATTTCTTTGGGCTGTACTTTGTTGATTAAAAACGATGAGGGTGTTCCGACGCGGGTTCTTAGGTTTGACGGATGCTCAACGGCATTGCCGCTGACGGTAACAATACGTTCAAATAACGGTTTATGTTTTTGTACGGCCTCATAAACGGCAAATGCGGTTCCCACGTTTTGAACGACGCAACCGACGTCCGCCGGCAGGCACCCCGGAGGAACTTCTCGTCCGGTAATTGCCGCGATCAGTTGCTTTTCAGCGCCTTGGGGATATTTTGTTTTGCAAACTTCGACATTTACGCCGATATAGCTGCGGGTAATGCGGCGCATGGCTTCGATGGCTTCCGGTTTATTTTCGTCAATGGCGATAACGGCTTTTTGAATCCCGAGGGCTTTGTTTAATATTTTTGCGCCGATGACGATTTGTTCGGCACATTCCTGCATCAAACGGTCGTCAGCGGTTAAAAAAGGCTCACATTCAATGCCGTTTAAGATGAGGCAGTCGATTTTTTTGCCTTCGGGAACAGTTACTTTTATCGGGGTTGGAAAACCGGCGCCACCCATGCCGACAATGCCGGCTCCGCGAATGGTTTCGATAATTTCTTCGGGAGCAGCATTAATCTCGCGAACAATCTCCGGCGAACGGTCAATACTTTCTTCCCACTCGTCGCCCTCAACTTTTATTGTAATCATTTGTTCAAAATATCCGCTTCCGGTCTCAGTTTCTTCTATTTTGACAATTTCTCCTGAAACGGAAGAATGGACGTCAGCCGAAACAATGCCGTCAGCGTCGGCCAGCAGGGTTCCGACTTTGACCTTGTCTCCCTTGGCAACTAAAATTTTTGCCGGTGCGCCGATATGCTGCTTGACCGGAATAACGACGGTTTCCGGCAGTCCGGCGTCGGTAATGGCGACATCGGATGAAATTTTGTATTTTTCGGGATGAATGCCCCCGATTTCAAAGGTTTTTTTATTGTGCATTTTTGTTTCCCGTATAAATGATGGCGCCGGTCGGGCAGGCAGAAGCCAGTTCTGCGCCATATTGTTCGGCACTGACCGTCGGCGGAATTTGTGACAGGTTGTTTTCTACTTTGATATCCGGACAAATTTTTGCACATTTCATACAGCCGATGCAGGCGGCTTTGCAGTTTTTGCGGGCAAGGGCGCCCTTTTGGCGGTTGTTGCAGGCTACATAAACGCGAATACCGTCTTTTCCGGCAGGACGGATTTCGTACAGGCCGCGCGGACAAATACGGACACAGGCACCGCAGGAGGTACATTTATCCGGATTAACTTCCGGCAGGCCTGTTTCTTTGTTCATTTCTATAGCGCCGAACGGACAGTTGCGTACACAGTCCCCCAAACGCAGGCAGCCGTTAGGGCAGCCGGTGTTGCCGACAAATACGCGTGAAGCGAGGCGGCAGCTTTTCAGCCCGATGTATTGTACTTTGTCCGGTGCGTTTTCGCAAGTGCCGTTGCAATGCAAAACTGCAACTGTCGGTTCTCTTTGTGCTGCGGAATAGCCCATTTTTTCGGCGATTTTGGACATAACGGCACGTCCGCCGACGGGACAGTACAAACTGCGAAATTCTTCCGCATTGGCCGCTGCACAGCGATTGGCAAAATCTTGACATCCCGCACTGCCGCAGGCACCGCAGTTGGCCTGAGGCAAAACGGCGGCAATTTCCTCGGCGAGCAGATTGGGCTTAACACGGAATTTTTTTGCGGTAAAATATAAGACTACCGCGGCAATGACGGCCAAAGCCGATAAGATTGCTATGTTGTAAAAAATTATGCTTGTCATTTCCTGCATTCTAAGTTGATTTTAGGCTAAAGTAACATATTTTTTTGCTATTAAAAGCACTTTTTTGCAGTTATCTAATCTTTATTTGCAATGTTTTTTTCAATTTATCGCGGCAAAGCCAAAGAATGCAGTAATAAAAAGGAAGGACGGCGAGGGAAAGGGCGGCGGCCAATGTTTCGTTGCTGAAGGCCAAAGCGGCAAACAAAACGGTGAGCATAAGAATGAGCGGTGCGATATATCCCCAGAATGCGGCATTGAGCGCTTGTGCCTGAGACAGTACAACATCAACGGTTTGCCCAACAGCAAAAGTTTCGGCGTCGGGCATTTTAATGTTTATTGTTCGTTTTTGTTGCGCAGCCGGGCCACAGACGCTGTGCAAGGCGCAACCGTCGCATGCGCCGGAAGAAAGCAACAGGGTGATGCTGTTTTTTTCAGTGGCGGTAACTGTGGCTGCGTGAATAATTTCGTTCATTGGTTGATCAACTTTTGGGCTTCGGCCGAGATTATCGGCGAGATGTTGCCGTTTTCGTCTTTTACAAACATGATAACTGCCAGCTTGTTGTTACGGATAAAGCTGTCGGCTTTTTTTTCGCCCATAGACATAATGGCCGTAGCCAGTCCGTCGGCAGTCATGCAGCTTTTGTGAAATACCGTTGCCGAGATTAGGCTGTTGTCAACAGGGTATCCTGTCTGCGGGTTGATTGTGTGGGAATATTTTTTGTCATTGATGTAAAAAAAGTTGTTATAGTCGCCGGAGGTGGCTACGGCATAGTCTTTTATTGTGACGACAGCCAGATTTTTTCCGTCCTCGCCCGACGGGTCAGCAATGGCAATATTCCAGCCGTTAGCCGTATCTGCCCGTTTGCCCGAAGCAACAACTTCGCCGCCGACTTCTATTACAAAATCGGTATAACCCTGCGATTTCATCAGTTCGGCAATACGGTCGACGCTGTAGCCTTTGGCAATGGCGGACAGGTTGAGCGTGGTTTCGGCGTATTGTTTGCGCAGCCGGCTGTAATCGTTGCTGAACCGTATTTTGTTAAAGCCTGTGGTTGCAAGCGTTTCTTTTATGTCTTCCTCATCGGGGATTTTCTGGATTCCGCCTGTGGTTCCAAAGCCCCAGAGATCGACAAGGCGTCCGGTTGTCGGGTCAAAAGCGCCGTTGCTGCTTTGGTATATCTGATAAGCGTTTTTCAAAAGCTTCTGCATTGCCGGCGACAGTGCTATCCATTGTCCGGCCGGAGCGCGGTTTATTTCGGAAATTTCGGAATTAATGTCAAAGACCGACATCTCTGAATTGATTGTGGCAAATTCTTCTTTTATGGCTTTTTGAAGCTTGTTGTTTTCTTTGGGGGATTTGATTTTTATCGTGTAGTAGGTGCCGAATATTTGCCCGTTGATTGTCTGATATGTTTTTTTGTAGCCGGACAGGTACCAAATGACTGCCGCCAGAGCAAGAAAAACAGAAAAGTATTTTAATATGCGCATTTGTTTATACCGTAAAATTAGTAATTATTTTATATTTTGATATTATATTCTACAATAACAGTCATGTTTGAAAGGCAATGCATTATGGAAGAATATTTGAAAATTCTCAAGCAAAAAGTTAAAAAAAACAGCAATATTGTCAGGCAGAAAAGCGCTGCCGTATATAAAAAGGCAAAACAGATACGTTTCAAAAGGCTGTCTGCTGCAGCCAGAGCCTTCGGGCGCGCCACGGGTTCAGTCGGGCGCAAGGTTTATGCCCGCAGCTATAATTTCTTTAATGCGGCCGGCAGTAAGCTCGGACGAATAGGCGTAAAAGCTAATTGGGTCAGCTGGGTTGGTTTCGGCATAGGCATTTTTGCGGTTAATTTTTTGGCTATGGAAATGTATGGCTGGGCGCTGTTTGCCATTTTGCTTAACCGTTTTTGCGACGGGGTTGACGGAGCTATCGCCCGTTCGACTAAAATTACAAATTTCGGCGTGTTTTTGGATGCGACGCTTGATTATATTTTTTACGGCGGCGTTATTTGGGGCTTTGCCTTGGCAGACGGCGGAAATGCCGCGGCCGCCTGTTTCCTGATGTTTGGTTTTACCGCAGCCGCTTGTGCCATGCTGGCTTATTCCGTTGTGGCTTATAAAATAAATTCCAAGCAGGAACTCAATCTTGACAATTCGCCTTTTTATCTGGGTGGAATTGCACAAGGTTCCGAAACTTTTGTCGTCTTGGTGCTGTTGTGTCTGGTGCCGGGGTGGTTTGTTCAGATGGCTGCCGTATTGGGCGTTTTGTCGCTGGTTAAGGCTTTCAGTGTTATTGTGGCGGCTTATTATAATTTTGTGATTATGGATAAAAAATAGCAGATGCTGAAAAAAATAGCCCTGACAATTTGTTTTTGCCTGATCGCCTGCCGTTCGTTTGCCCTGCAGCAGCAAACGCTTCACGGACATGCAAAACTGAGTGCCTCGGACAACGGCGAGACCATTACCGTCGAATTGCGGATAAAACCTAAAGCGGGATGGTATATCCATTCCCATAAACCTGGGGAATTTGGCTGGCCGGCGGAAGTGCGGTGGGATTTGGGCAATTATAAATTGTCCGGAGAAGAATGGAGCGAAGGCGAGGATATCCGTTATCAGGGCTTTGGGCTTAACGTTTATAAAAACGAAGGTATATATCGCGCGGTTTTGGAGAAGTCGCATGGCGTAAGTCCGGCATTTGATGTTCAATGGATGGCCTGCGGGGAAGAATGTGTGCCGGAAAAACTGCATTTTGATTTGTTACCGGCTGCATTTGTCAAAAAACAGCTTCCGCAGCTGTTCGCGGAAAATAAAAGCGGCGGGCTGCCTTTGTGGCTGCATGCCGTGGTTTTGGCTTTTGCCGGCGGTCTTATCTTGAATTTGATGCCTTGTGTTTTTCCAGTGCTTTTTATAAAAATTGTCGGCGTTATCAAGGAAAGCGATCGTCGCCGCAGCATTGCCGATGCTTGGGCGTATCTGGCCGGCGTTTTGGTCTGTTTTACGGTAATGGGGGCGGTGCTTATGCTGCTTAAAACCCAAGGAATGGCACTCGGGTGGGGATTTCAGCTTCAGTCTCCTTATTTTGTAGGCATTATGGCCGCGGTGTTTTTTGTCTTGGCTTTGATGTTTTTGGATGTCGTCCGGCTGAATATTTCTTTCGGAAAACTTCCTGCCGGTTCTTTTCTGACCGGTTTGTTGGCGGTGTTGATTGCCAGCCCGTGCACGGCTCCGTTCATGGGGGCGGCAATCGGTTGGATTTTGACTTCGGCGGTGTCGCCTTATGCCTTTTTCGGCGTTTTTGCCTCTTTGGGGCTGGGATATGCTTTGCCGTTTTTTTGTGCCGGATTTTTTCCGCAAACCATGCAAAAGCTTTTGCCGCGTCCGGGGAAATGGATGCTGTGGCTCAAACGTTTTTTTGCCTTGCCTATGCTTATGACCTGCGGGTGGCTTTTGTGGGTGTTGTCCGGCTTGGAAACGCGTCCTGCGGCTGACTGGCAGCCTTATGACAGCCAAAAAATTGAAAAGCTTGTCGAATCGGGCGAAAAAGTGTTGGTTGATTTTACGGCAAAATGGTGCCTGACTTGTCTGGCTAACGAGAAAACGGTTTTGAACGGCGAGCGTTTTGCCGCTTTGGCAAAAGAACGCGGCATACACTTATTTAAAGCTGACTGGACGCAGCGTGACGAAAAAATTACGGAAGCTCTGTCACGTTTCGGGCGCAGCAGTATTCCGCTGTATATCTATTATCGCGGGGACGGCGGATTTGTCCTTTTGCCGCAGATTTTAACTTTTGATGCCGTTGAAAAGGCGCTGCGCTGATTATTTTTCGATGATGCCGCCGCCCAATACGATGTCATTGTCGTAGAAAACAACGGATTGTCCGGGGGCTATGGCCTTTTGCATATTTTCAAATTCAACCAAAACTGTGTCATCGCCGATGGGGCTGATTTTCGCCGGCGTCGGAATTTGCGATGAGCGAATGCGCGCCAATACTGTCTGGGGGGCAGTCAGTCCGCCGATTGCCAGCCACGACAGGTTGGAGCAGGTCAGAGTGTTTTGCATCGTTTCGTCGTCAAAACCGAGGACAACTTCGTTTTTGTCTTTGTTGATCTTAATGACGTACAGCGGCTTTTCGGCGGCAATGCCCATGCCACGACGCTGGCCGATAGTATAGTTCCAAAAACCTTGATGTTGCCCGAGGATTTTGCCGTTTTTATCAACAAAATTGCCGGTGCGCGGTTCGTTTTGCAGAATATCGTTTATGTCTCCGGAATAAAAATCCTGACTGTCAGGCTTGTCTGCAACTTCAAGCCCTGCTAAACGGGCAAATTCTCTTACTTCATTTTTGGCATAACCGCCTAACGGCAGCATAATGCGGGAAAGCTGCCCTTGTTTTAACCGGTATAAAAAATATGACTGGTCTTTTTTGGGATCAATTCCTCTTAGAATGCGGTAGCGTCCGGAGTTTTCGTCAAGATCAAGGCGGGCATAATGTCCGGTGGCAAATTTGTCAAATTCCAAGCCTTGGGTACGGGCAGTTGCCGGCAAGGCATCAAATTTTATGGTTGCATTGCACCAAACACAGGGATTAGGCGTGCGTCCGCCCATATATTCGGTTTTGAAGTTGTGAAGGACGATTTTTTTATATTCTTCCGAGCAATCAAAAACATAATATGGTATATCAAGTTCTTTACAGATTTTGCGGGCAGATTCTATATCCTGTTCTTCATGGGGCGAAAAACAGGAATCGGCACTGCTGTTACCGCGGAAGTTTGTGTTTTTATCCCATATCGACATCGTGGCGCCGATGACTTCGTGTCCGGCTTTTTTCAACAAATAGGCGGTGGCTGCCGAGTCAACGCCGCCGCTTAAACCGACTAATACTTTCATTTTCTGTCCTTTTGTTTATTTTGTTGCGATTATGTCTTTTTACCGTGCGATAATCAAGAAAATTTTAATTTTTGTGATTGTATTATCATTTTAAATATGTTAGTCTAATTTTAGACAAAAAATAATAACAGGCAGGTGCTGTATGGATGATATGAATAATAATGTAGCAGAAGCTCCCAAAAAGAAAAAACGTCCGCGTATCGGCGAGCGTACTCAGGTTGTTGATGATGCGCAGATGCGTCCCAAACGTCCGCGTATCGGCGAGCGTGCTTCCGTAGCGGAAGAATCGACATTCCGTCCGAAACGTGCCCGAATAGGAGAAGACAATAGGCCTTTCGGCGGAGAATACAGACCCCGTAAAAATGTCTATGAACAGTTGACTGTTCAGTCTTATCAGGAAAAGTTCAAAATGTTCGGCGATCAGGACAAAGCTATGGAAATGGCTCATGATAAATTGACGCTGATTATCGGTACGATCGACGAAAAGTTGCAAAGCGGCAAAACGCGGAGTGACAGAGACGTGGAGCAAAGACTCAGCATTGTTCAGCTTGACGGATATTCGGCTTTAAAAGGAAAAAGCCTGCCGGAAATGCGCAGCCTGTTGGTCGATTTGCGTTCCAAAATGGATATGGACTATATCAACTACATGTGCAGGGAAGGGCATCCCGAGCGTGCCGCTTCGTATATGAAAGCTATGGACAGCAAAACTCTGAGCCGTGTCATGGATCGTTTGTCTGCCGAATTTAAGCGTGATCCGAGCGATAAGAGGGCTGAAGCTTATAACATCCTTCTGAAGCCGTTTAACAAGTCTATCGTTAAAATTAAGCGCATTGACACGCCGACCAATGTTTCAAAAGTCGTCCGCGCCCATTTTGACGGTTTTCTCCATGTACCGGAGGATAAAGATGCCGGCGGTATTTCAGACTATACGCCGGCGTTTAAAAAATTCAGAAATGGCGAAATTGCTAAAAGTTCCGCAGCCGTTAATGTTGAAAAGTTGCCGATTGTCCAAGCCATAAAGGAAAGTGACAATCTTTCCAGAATGTTACCGTTGTTCAAACAGGCGGTTTCAAGCCAGAAAATTCCGGCAGATGTGCTGCAACAGTGCAATTTGGCCGATTTTACAAATATTGTTTATTTCGAAAAATACGGAAAGATGCCGCAAAAAGGGGAGAATATCGAGTTCAAAAAGCTGGAACCTTCCTGTGATGAGGGAATGAGCGTACGTTTTTGGGACAATTTGCGCAAAGATAAAGCCAAAGTTAAGCAGATGGTTGATATGCTGCATGATGGTTTGGTTGAACGCGGAAAATTGACAGGAATGCCGGCCGCCGATGTTGATGCTTTAATGAAAGGCGTTGAAAAAGGCGATGTGCTTGATAATTTGCGCAATTTGAAAATTAACGGCGAACCTGTTGTCAAGTTTTCGCTGCATCACAACTTTTATGTTCAGGACAGCGCTGCCGTCGGAGGCTGTATGGGCGTTAATACCGACCCGAATATGGTTGTCGTGATGGATATTCTTGGTGAGAAAACCCATGACAATCTGCACAGTTTTAATGCATCAAAAGACGGATATGATTATCGTATGGTTGACGACAGGGATGACGATAAGCGCTATACCTGGCTGGTGGCGGATATGAAGACAACGGCTCAGACGGATATCAGTGCCGGACACAGCAAGGCCGATTATCGTGCCATTAAAGTTGAAATGGGGGGCAGATAAGTGATGGCGCTTGTAGACAAGTTGAAAAATAAAAAAGGTTTGCAGCTTGGTTCAAATTATAAGGAAGAGGTCGTTTCTGATGCCGTTGAATATTTGGATGAGCATAAAATGGTTGCGTTGCCTGAAGATTATTTGTCGCTGCTTGCCGAATGTAATGGGGCTTATTGCCTGACGGCAGAGTTGTTTGGCTTGGTTCCGGATGAAAAGAATAACTTTAAGGACGTTGTACTGGAAAATGTCCGGCAAGACAGAATTGACAAGAACAATATTTGTATTTTGGGGGCTAATGAATTTGATTATCTGGTGTATGACGCCGGTGTTCGAGCTTATCAGATGCGTGACAGAAATACCGACGAAACTGTTTACAACTTTTCGGATATAGATGCGGCCGTATCTTATCTTTTTAATTTGTAATTTTGTTTTGACAAAAAACTTGACACAAATCGGGAAAAGTGGTATACTTTCTCCGATTTGTTACTTTTAATATAATTATTTATGAAAGAAAAAGTTTTTAATAATCTCGTTGACGGGATTAAGGTTCGGGTTTGTTTTTCCGACATTTGCGTTATGGAAGCGGAAGCTTGTGTCGTTCCTCAGTTCTCGGACAGGGTGGCTGATACGGGTGTTGCGGCAACGCTGCTGCACTCCGGCTTTTCGCGCGGCGTATTGGAATATGAGGAGCTGTTTGAGCGTTATGGTAAAAAGTCTCTGCCGTTTGGTTCGGCCTTTACCAATAACGCATATACCGGCGGATATGCCTGGTTGATACATGTTCCCGTTCTTGATGCTGCCGGTTTTGAGGCCTATGACGCTGTCATTTTTGCGGTTTATGCCGCTCTGCACGAGGCAGACAGGCATAATCTGTATGACATTGTCATTCCGGCTATCGGTACCGGATACAAAGGGCTTCTCAGTTTTAAGCAGTCGGCCAAAGCCATGCTGACGGCGCTTAAGTCTTTTCGTCCGAAAAACGATACCCTGCGGGAGATAAAGTTCGTCGTTTCCAAGAACGAGGCGGCGTATAAGGAATTTTTGTCATTTGTTGAGAACAACTTTGAGGAAGTTCCCGTCGTTGCCGGATTGGAAGAGAGCTATCTCCAAATCACCGAGGCTTATCGCTAGGCCTTTGTTTTTCGATTTCTAAAAAGCCTGACATCGTCAGGCTTTTTGTTTTGTTGCTTTTGCCCGATTTTGCTGCTATCCTGACACAGGAGATAAAAATGAAAATTTTATTGTTGTCATGTTGTGCACCGTGTTCTTGTGCCGTTATTGAAAAAATGGCGCAGGAGAAGGCTGATTTTGCCGTTGCTTTTTATAATCCCAATATACGTCCTCAAGACGAATATATAAAGCGTCTGGAAGAAAACCGTCGTGTTTGCGAGACCTATGGTGTAGATTTTATTGAACTGGAATATGACAATGAACGCTGGTGCACACTGACGCGCGGATTGGAAAAAGAGCCGGAGCGGGGCAGGCGTTGTGACATTTGTTTTGAAATGCGTCTGACGCGCGTTATGGAATATGCGGCAGCTCACAATTTTGATGCCGTTGCATCGGTTTTGGGGGCATCGCGTTGGAAAGACTTATCTCAGGTCAATCGAGCTGCTCAACGAGCGTCTGCAGTTACCAGTGTTCCTTATGTTGAAATAGAGGCACGTAAAGACGGTATGCAGGAGCGACGTCTTAATTTAATCAAAGAGTTGGAATTGTATAGGCAGCTTTATTGTGGCTGCAAACCTCAAAAACGCGTATAAAGGGCGTCTAATACAGAAACTACAAGTCGAAAGTTTCCTCACGTACTTTTATGTACGCTGCGGTACTTTCGCTTTTGTTTCTTATTATCCGCCGCATTCTCCGCGTTTTTCTGAGGTAGGATAAAGGTCGCCTAATACAAAAATATCGGATAAAAATTTTTATCATGTACCTTTATGTACACTCAAAAAATTTTTTCCTCATTTCTTATTATCCGTCGCATTCTCGGCGTTTTTTCGCGTAGGGATGTTTTCATCAGAACAATTAAATAATATTTGACAAGTTTATACAGATAAAATAATCTGACTTTGCGCCGGTTGATTACCGGTGTGAGGTTTAGAAGCCTCTACAAGTTATCTGGTGAACAGATGTAAAATCTGCCTTTTGGTCTTTTGACCGGAAGGCAGTAGAATATGTCGAATATACTGCACTATTCTTGTAATAGCTTCTAACTTCCGGTCGCCTCTCATCAAGGCGATTTAACTTTATTTAGAAGGAAGTTTTATATGAAAAAAACATTATTATTGGCAGGAATTGCCGCATCTTTATTTTCTGCAAACGCTCATGCCGTTTCTATTGATTTAAAGCCGTATGTCGGGTTTGATTATGCCTATTCCGACTTGGGGACAAAATCTGACATTGATGAAATTATGGAAACAAAATATAATTCGTTTAAAATTGATTTAGGTGCAAAATTGCATAAAAATTTCGGGCTTGAAGCCTTTTATCAGCAGTCTGCCGAGGAAAGCAAATCGGTTATGGATTGGGAAGGCGATATATTAAAGACTAAAACCAAATTCAAAGCTTATGGTATTGATGCGATCGGTTATTTGCCGGTAGCAGATCAGGTTGAGATTTTGGGTGCTGTCGGTGTGGCTCAGTATAAGCTTGACGCTAAATACGGCGGCGATTATTATGGCAGCGACAAAGAGGATAATTGGGGACTGCGTTTAGGTATCGGTGCTCAGTATAATATTGATGAACATTTCAGTATCAACGGTATGGCTCGTTATATTCAGCTTGATGATTCATCTGATGACGCTATAAAAGATATGACTGAGTTCTCGGTCGGCGTCAGATATACATTTTAACGTTTAATAATATAGGCGCCCGTTTTATAAGCGAGCGCCTTGTGTATCTTAAGAATTTGTGTATGTGTCTTTTCAGACAATAAAAAAACATCCTCTTGCGAGGATGTTTTTGTTTGGCTCCGGCTGTCGGATTCGAACCAACGACCAATCGGTTAACAGCCGATTGCTCTACCGCTGAGCTAAGCCGGAATAATATTTGGAGGCCGGTACCGGAATCGAACCGATATAGAAGGATTTGCAGTCCTCTGCATAACCACTCTGCCAACCGGCCATTCCGTGGAGCACTTCAGCGATTTCTATATATACAAACTTTTTTTCTCTCGTCAATAACTTTTTTTGCATAAATTCCAAAAATGTGTTTTTTTTGCACCGTTTTGTTTTATCATCTCACTAAAATAAATTAAAGAAAGGTGTTGATAATGAAAATAGCAATAGCTTCCGATCATGGCGGTTTTGAATTAAAACAACGGCTTATTGAACATTTTGCCGGTTTAGGTCAAAAGTTTGACGATTTAGGAACCTGTTCTTCCGAGTCTTGTGATTATCCGGATGTGGCTCATAAAATGGTGTCGGCTTTGCTTGAGCATAAAGCGGAGTTGGGGATTTTGATTTGCGGCACGGGAATCGGAATTTCTATTGCTGCCAATCGTTTCCAGGGGATCAGAGCAGCGGTTCTTTATGATGATTTTACTGCTGAAATGGCAAAAAAACACAACAATGCCAATATTATGGTGTTTGGCGGGCGGACAATGCCTTTTGAAGACGTGGTACGGCGAATAGGCATTTTTATGAATACGGAATTTGAGGGTGGTCGCCACAGTGCCAGAATCGCTAAAATTGAAGAAGGAGTCGGATAGATGGATTTTGAAGCGAATTTACAGAGCGAAGACAAAGAGATTTTTTCGGCAATAAAAGAAGAGCTTGAACGACAGAAAAATCAAATTGAGCTGATTGCTTCGGAAAATATTGTCTCTAAAGCCGTTTTGGAAGCACAAGGGTCAATTTTGACCAACAAATATGCCGAAGGTTATCCGGCACGGCGCTATTATGGCGGTTGTGAGTTTGTCGACAAAGTTGAAAATTTGGCAATTGAGCGGGCGAAAAAGCTTTTCGGCTGTAAGTTTGCCAATGTGCAACCTCATTCCGGTTCACAGGCAAACACTGCGGTTTATGTCGCTTTATTGCAGTCGAATGACATCATTTTGGGCATGTCTTTGGATGCCGGCGGGCATTTGACGCATGGTTCAAAAGTTTCTTTTTCCGGCAAATGGCTGAAGTCTGTGGCTTATGGCGTTCGCCGTGAGGACGGGCTTATTGATTATGAACAGGTTGAGGAGTTGGCGAAAGTTTATTGCCCGAAATTAATTATTGCCGGCGGTTCCGCTTATCCGCGTAAAATTGATTTTGCCCGTTTTCGCAGTATTGCAGACAGCGTAGGAGCGTATTTGATGGTGGATATGGCTCATTTTGCAGGCCTTGTTGCTGCCGGATTAATTCCGAGTCCGTTAAATTATGCCGATATCGTTACGACCACGACGCACAAGACTTTACGTGGACCGCGAGGCGGTATGATTTTGACGAACAACGAAGAGTTGGCAAAAAAGATTAATTCTGCAGTATTTCCGGCAACACAGGGCGGGCCGTTAGAGCATGTGATTGCGGCAAAAGCTGTTTGCTTTAACGAAGGTTTGAGCCTGCAGTTTAAGGAATATGCCAAAAATGTAATGGAAAATGCGACGGTTTTGGGAGAAACGCTGAAAAAACGCGGGTTAGAACTGGTTTCAGGCGGTACTGATACCCATTTGCTGCTGGTTGATTTGCGCCCTAAGGGGTTGACCGGCGATGTGGTTGCCAATACATTGGAAAAAGCCAATATTACCTGTAATAAAAACGCCATTCCTTTTGATCCGCAGCCGCCGAAGGTTACTTCCGGCATAAGGGTGGGAACGCCGGCCGGAACTACTCGCGGGTTCGGTAAAAAAGAGTTTGAACAAATCGGTAATTGGATTGGCGATATTGTCGATGCATTGGCTGCCGGAAATGCCGAAGAGGAAGTTGCACGAGTTAAAAGCGAGGTCATTTCCTTGTGTGCAAAATTTCCGATATACGGTTAAAGTCGGCTGATGATTAAAAAGCTCTTGACTAACCGAGAGTTTTGACATATTTTTCTGTCGTTGCCGGTATTTTTAACGGCAACGGAAATCGGATCCTTAGCTCAGTTGGTTAGAGCGGGCCGCTCATAACGGTCTGGTCGCCTGTTCGAGTCAGGCAGGATCCACCATTAAAAAGGAATGATACTTGTCATTCCTTTTTTTGTTTTCAATTCAAATTTTATTTTATCTTTTCAAAAGTCCATATTTTCTAAGGGTTTGAGCAAATTTATTTTTGCGGTCTTTTAGGAAAAAAGATACCAAAATAGATACTTTTGGTCTGGACAGACCAGAATTTATAAGCATTAGAAAATCAGGTTTCATATTTTCATTCGTTTGCGTTTTATAAGCCTGGTACTTATATGTTCCGATTAACCAGATTTTTACACTATATGGAAAAAGATATTCCATATACGATGGAATTTTTGAATAAATTTTTCGGGAACTTGTTGTTAGGTGAGAAAAATCTATTAGAAAACCGTGAGATGCAGATTAAAACAGATAACTCAGCGGTGACAAAAAGTAAGGAGAAAAGTAAGGAGAAAATCTTGCGACTTATCTCTGAAAATTCGAATATAACGACCCAACAGCTTTCTACACTTTCCGGTTTGAGTGTGGCCGGAGTTGAAAAGAACTTACGTCAGATGAAAGAACAAGAGCTTATTCGCCGCATTGGTCCGGACAAAGGCGGCCATTGGGAAATAGTAAAAAAATAGCGATTAAACTGTCAGAATATAGCACCTCAGTTAAAAACTGGGGTGTTTTAGTATTATCCGGTAAGATGTTTGTACTTTTGTTTATTTAAAGTTTTTTTCACGTAAAAATAATCTGTTAGCGTAAAATCGCAAAAAAAATAAAAAAAGTGGGAACGATTTTTCTGTTTCTGTGGGTGTTCTTGTCGAAAGGAGAACACTAATGAAAACAGATAGTGCTTTTGAGACTTTAATTGAGATACTTTCAACGCCGGTGTTGATTTTGCTTAATGAGCAAGAAAGTGGCGTGGAAGTGTCGAATTTACTGGATAATGGGAACAATAACAACTCCTATTTTACGCCATTGCGGCAAAGCTCTCTTAAGAGACGATGTTTTTCCGCTCATATAAACAGGAATTTTGCTTCTTATGTATTACCTGATACAAAAGGCGCAAAATCCGCTATTTCTCTGAACGGAAAAACTATCGCACAACAGCGCAAAATAGAAGTTGATATTGTTCAAAATCCAAGCATTCATTGTGACAGGAGGTTCCAATGACCAGTTTGATAAAGATCATTTTCGGAGCGGTGCTTTTGTTGATTAAAGAAAGCAAAGGAGAAAACCGTGGTTAAAGTAGATTTGAATATTGATTTGCGCCATATTCCACAGCTTTCGTTTGCTGAGCTGAAGGCGTATTACAATACTCTGTTTAATACCTCGACCACATCTACTCGCAAAGAATATTATATCTGGCGAATTACCTACAAATTGCAGGAAATGCGCTTTGGCGGGCTCGATAATAAAACGCGGCGGATGCTCGAAAATATGGATTTTCGGGAGATTAACGAACGCAAGATGGTTACCGGTATTGAGCTTATCAAAAAATACAAGGGTGCGACTTATAAGGTGCGTGTGGTCAACAACGGTTTTGAAATGGACGGTGAAATTTATAAATCGCTTGGTGCAGTAGCGCGAACAATAACCGGGCGTAAAATTTCAGGTCAAGCCTTTTTCGGAGTATAAAAATGGAAGAAATTAAATGTGCAATCTATACCAGAAAATCAACAGATGAAGGTTTGGAAAAAGAGTTCAACACCCTGGAGGCGCAACGTGAAGCCGGAGAGAACTTTGTGAACAGTCAAAAACATCAAGGCTGGAAGTTGATTGAGGAACATTATGATGACAGAGGCTTTAGCGGTGGTAATATGAACCGGCCGTCATTGCAAAGGCTTTTGAAAGATGTGGAAGCCGGCAAAGTAAATATGATTGTGGTTTATAAAATTGATCGTTTGTCTCGTTCGCTGACGGATTTTTCTAAGATGGTCGAATTGTTTGATAAATGCCATTGTTCGTTTGTGTCGGTAACTCAAAACTTTAATACTGCAGATAGTATGGGACGGCTGACTTTGAATATGCTTCTCTCGTTTGCTCAGTTTGAACGTGAAATCAGCGGAGAGCGTATCAGGGATAAAGTTGCCGCTTCTAAGAAAAAAGGGATTTGGATGGGCGGTTGCGTACCATTCGGTTATCAGCCGCTCAATCGCAAACTGGTTATCAATCCGATCGAGGCCAAAGTGGTCAAATTTATGTTTGAAAAATATCTGGAGTATAAATCGCCACAAGCGGTGGGATATCTGCTTGAAGAAGCCGGAATGAAAACTTTTCCGCGAGCTTCTATCGCCCGTATGCTCAAAAATCCGATTTATATGGGGAAGATTAATCATCATGGCGTGTTGTATGACGGACAGCATGAAGGGATTGTCAGTGAGGCGATATTTAAGGCAGTGCAAGAGGTTGCGGTTAAAAAGGTCAAGGCAAAACGTGCATGCCTGTATAAGAAAAATGAAGTCGGGATTATGCGAGGTCTTTTGGTGTGCGGCTGTTGTCACGCTTTAATGACTCCGACAACCACTCAGTCACATGGCGTCAAGCGCTATTATTACACCTCGGTTGCGGCCAGAATGTATGGCCATCATAAATGTTCTAACGGTTCGGTACCGGTGGCGGCGATGGACGAGTGTATGATAAAAATTGTAGCACAGCTTTTTCAGGATCCGAAAGTGTTTCAGGCATTGCTTGATAAGGTAGCACCGAATAAAACGATGGAACTTTTGAGGGTTCTGCGTACGCCGGAGAAAGTTTTTTATAAGCTCTCTGATCGCTATCAACATCTTTTGATGGAACTGATGATAACAGGCGTAACGGTCAATCGCGACACGATGGAGATTAACTGGACGGATTTGGGCTTAAGTTTGCTTCCTGAACATCTGTTGCAAAAGACAACCGGACACCAAACAATTAAAGTGTGTTTGTTTGGTAATGCTGGCAGAGGGTGAGATATGCAGAAAAACATGAGGGAGAGACGGTTTATGGTGAGGCGTAAGTTTTTCATCTGGGCAAAGGGAGTGTTTTTGAGATTTGCGGAAAATGCGAAAACTGTCGGTTTGTGGACGGCGCTGGTTCCGGCGTACTGCGACCACGGGTCCTTCCTGGCGAATTTTTGTATGCGGGAGCGCAAGCCGCGGCATAATTCTAGCGAAACAGCTTTTTGTTTACTGGTCACCCCATTGGCCAAAGCCTTTACACATAAGGGTTTGGGGGATATTTGGATTTCTCCGGCTGGTCGCTGGTCATTTCCGACTGGTCACTTGGGGGAAATTAGAGGAAAAATAACGGTAAAAATCATATCAATGCGTGAATATGCTAGAATTCGAGATGTGAACTTAAATGCAATGAAAATGGCAGTAAACTCCGGACGTATTCATAAGACCTAAGACGGCAAAATCAATGTTGATGAGGCTTCCTGTACGATATGGAGTGTTGATTGCCACTGAACTTGATACCGACGAACACCAAACCTTCGTAATCTTGGATGAGTATATCCGCAAAATGCTCCTCGTAAGTAAGGATATTTTGAGCAAGTAGTTGTGAGAGAAGTTTCCATAAATGACAGAATGAAAACTCCGCATTTTGCCGAATTTGATAAAAAAATCAGGGAATGTTATCCTTCTAATAACTTCTTAACTCACCGGTAAAATTGAAAATATTTATATTCATTTCTACTCCAACAAGGAATTTTCTTCAAAATTTTCTACTTGTTCCATAACTCTGTTGAAAACTTCAGGGCTATATTGCGGTGGGTATCCGTTCTTTACCAAGCAAATCTTGATATCCAGTTTTAATTGATCCCGAACACGTTGGTTGTTCAGCCAATCAGCAAATGACGATTTTATATCAATAATTTCTTTAATCTTCTTTGCCAAGGCTTTGCATTTATCGTTTACAACAACGCCATTTTCTTCTTTGTCCTTGCCATATTCAAAATTGTATTGATTACGTAAGGCCAGCAAGATGTCATAAAATGCTTTTTCTTCAAAAGTTAAGCCGATTTTACGGAAGCTGATTTTATCTTCACCGAGCTTGCGTAAAATTTCCAAAGCCTGTTCTGTTGCGCTCTTTATAATGTTTTCAGTGGCAACATTTTGTGTTTCGCCGGCTTCTTCAGCACTTATGCTTTGTTGAGTTGAAGTATCTGGAATTGGAATTGATATTTGCCTCATATCATCAAAAGTAAAAATATCTCTTGTTGTACCAAAAGAAATGAAGCCTGCATATCGTTGTGTCTCTGCACGGTTCATCCACAGTAACAAATATTTTGGCAATATTTTTTGTTTGTTTACTATTTCAAACACTTGATATGAATTTGATACAACACAATCAGGCCCTTCGCGCAGTGCAATAGGTAGTTTTGTGTTGTGTGCTTTCATAACTTTATTAAATGCGAATTGGCCAGTTCGAACCACACTTCCATTTTCCGAATCTTCAGCTATTCTTTTCGGATCGGTAAATACATGATCCACATTAATTCCCTGAAATAAAGTTATAGCATTATTTTCGTTTTTTTTGTTTCTTTCCTCAATATATGGGCCGATGGGTTCGGAAGGGATTTTGCGGCGGAGGTCTTCAATATAGGCATCACAGGTCAACTTCAAATCATCCAAGCCGTGTTCATAGCTCTTTTGGTTCGCCAACATCGCATTGTATATCTCAACGAATTTGTGTTGTGTATCAATATCTGGAAGAGGTATTTCAATATCACTTATATCATTGAAGTTAAACTCAGGGCGTTGACTGCCAAAATTTCTGAATGTTACTTCTCTGCAAAATTCTTGGCGCCTGAAGTATATAAACAACCACATTGGATCAATAATTTTTTTACCCTCATCAGTCAGATAGAAAACCATGTATAAGTGTGAAACAATGCATAATCCTTCTGTTCTGTAGGCAATGGATCCTAAATCAAGTCGTGTTGGATTATATACAAAAGCACCGTCATTCACGATCTTATATGGCTGTAAATCCACACCATCTGTATTTCCTTTGGGTGTTGTAAAAACCCCTTGGTTATTTACGCCTGCAATAAGTTCAGTTCCGTATCTTAGGTCCTTATTGTTTACGGTTGAGCGTACTATATAGTCTCCAAGTCGAATTTTAATCAATGCCATATCCTATCCCCTTAAAAGCATCTTTCAACATCTGTTGGGATTGCTTTAAAGTTGTGTCGCTATCGTTTAATGCACCGTTTGCAAGCAAGAAACCTGCCACACCATCTTGATGCTTCAGGTGTGACAGCATGTGCAAAATCCACGCATAGTTGGCGTTGCTTTCCGGTGGGGTAGCATAGTCTACCCAACGTGCGTCGTGTTCCAAATTCGGATCATACCAACCCTTTAGATTAAATGGTGGATTGGCCATAATGTAATTGAAATATAAACCTTTATGCAAATCGTGCGTAAAGGATGAATCGTTTGTTTCGCCAAGATTATGGCTGAGGCCGCGTAAAGCAAGGTTCATTTTGGCCAAACGATAGGTTGCAGCATCTTTTTCTTGGCCGTAGATGTTAATGCGGCTGACATCACCTTGTTTAGATTTTACTAACTCGGCACTTTGAATAAACATACCGCCGGAACCGCAGGCTGGGTCATAAAGGGTTCCTTCCCATGGCTCAATCATTGCGGCAATTAATTGCACAACATCATGTGGGGTATAAAATTCGCCTTCTTCTTTAGTAGCGTTAACCGCAAACTCTTTTAAGAAATATTCATAAACACGGCCGATCAGGTCTTTTTCCTCGCCAAAAGCCTTGTGGCTGATTTTATTAACTTCATCAACCAGTTTTTTGATGTCGTTGGCACCGAGGTTGCGAGTGGTAAACGTACCCTCAATGAAACAGCCTTTTAATTGTTCGGATGATGTAGCAATGCTGTGAAGTGCTGTATCAAGAGCTACGTTCAGTAATGGCGCCGGTGTGTTAATGATTGTAGACCAACGGGCTTCCAGAGAAAGATTATAAGTGCCATCGACAAAGGTTGCATCATCAAAGAACGCCGCCCGGATGTTCTCATCATTTGGATCAAGGTTCTGTGCAATCAAGGTTTGGCGCAATTTTTCAATACCGTCTTCATATTTTTCGCCGATAAAGCGTAAAAACACGAGGGTTAACATCATGTCTCTTTTTTCAAAGAATGAGCCTGAATTACGCGCGGCCCTCAAAATATCGCGACAGTTAAATAAAATATTGTCAATGTTTAATGCTGTATCTTTTGCTTTTTTAGCCATTTTATAATTCCTTCCGTTATTCCCAGTTTTTGCCCCAGTTATTTTGCGTAAATTCGCGATTTAAATCTTTAGCCAGTGAGATTGCTTTATCTACGCTGTCTAATCTATTATCGATATTTGTTAACCATTGATAAGTATATTCTGGGCTGAGATGGCCTGTACATCTGCTAGCGGATTGTCTGTTGCCGGAATAATTAAACTCTACTTTTATTCCATGATTTAAAACAAATTTTTTCTCTTCATCACTTACAATGACTGCACATCCTACTGCGGAAAGAATGCTGATACTTGCTCCAAGAGCAATAGATACAACTATTGCAACGCTCCAATCTTGAGGATGCTCCATTTCAAGCTTTATAGCTTTGTATAATATAGAAGAAAATTTATCTCTAAAATCTTGCTCAGTCATTTTATTTTCCTTAATTTTCCTCTATACTTTTAATGAAATTACTTAGACGCTCTCTATCTTCATTTTCTTTATCGCCCTTAAAATACATTTCAATAAAGGTTATTTGTCTTTTGCTTTCTTCCCACACAAAAATAACACGAATGCCAGAAGCAGCTCCGCGTCCTTTCAGTGTCATACACGAAAATTTACGAACTTTGTTAGACGTATAATTCTCAGAGCAAAAGCCTTCAATCGGAACAAATGCTGTTGTTGGTTGACCTTTTTCATAATAAGTCTCCAACGTATATTTTTTCATATTTTCAAAGTCTTTTTCCAAAGATTTAAAGCGTTTTAATAATGATTTGAAATCTTTATTAAATTCGAGAATAGTCGCGTAGTTAATCATTTTCGTCCGCATACTCCCGACGTGAAGTCTCATCATTTCTGTAAAAAACCGCTTCGTAATCTAAAATATCTCCCATATCTGCTCCAATCCATGGAATGTCCTTATGAGAGTAGGCCGATAATTCTGATCCTGTCATATCAGATAAACGTTCAAGCTCTTTATCAATATGTTTTAGTTCTTGAGCTGATAAAATTGTTAAATCCGGTTCCTTAATTGGCAAATATTTTGTTTGATCTTTATTGAAATATTTTGTTTTTATTTCCTCTAATTCACCATCTTTTCCCATTTCCTTGATCAGTTTTGCAAAGTCAACAGGTGTAGGTCCATAAGTATTTTTAATATATTTTAATCCCATAAGCTGTTCTTCAAATAGCTCATAGTAATCAAAATCTATAAAATAGAGCAGTTTATAGATAACTGTTTGTCCTACATTAGGTTTTGCGCCAACTTTATTTAATATATACAACAAAACTTGCTTGAATTTAGAAATATTTTCTTGAGGTATATCAATACGAATATCTGTTTTAGGCTTTGCATTAGCTTTACCGATGATATTGTATTCTGGAGTTGTTGGCATATGATTATCAATAAAACACGAATAATCAACATTAAAAATCTTTGCCAGTTTTTTAATGGTTTCTAAGGGGAAAGGAGTTTCCTCATTTTCGTATTTACTTAATGTTTGGCGTGTAATTCCTAATTCCGATGCCAAATCATCTTGAGAAATATTTTCTTTTTCTCTTAATGCTTTCAAAATGCTAACCATGGTAGACCTTCCTTTTATTGAGAGTATAATATATTTTTGTTTGGATGTCAATGCGTTTTAACAATCGAATGTTAATAATTGTTTGCAATAAAAACCTAGGCAATGTATACAGATAAGAATAAGTAAAGAGCTTGATTTTATTCTGATATACAGCTATAAAAAGTCGGGGGTAAAATTAGGTGTTTATAGTGATTAAAGTTTTATTTGTATGTTTAGGGAATATATGTCGGTCGCCGATGGCGGAGTTTGTGTTTAAGCAGATGGTAGCGGAAAAAGGTTTGTCTGACCTATTTGAAATTGATTCTGCGGCGACGGAAAGTTATAACGAAATGTGCCATGCCGGCATTCATTATGGTACGCGTGAGATGTTAAGATCAATGAATGTTCCGTTTGAGGAGCATTATTCTCGGCGTATCCGACCGGCTGATTATGCGTATTTTGATTATATCTTGGCGATGGACGACAGCAATATTGAGGATATTCAAGCCATGGTTGGGGCAGATGCTGAAGACAAAATTCATCGTTTGTTGGATTTTACCAACAATCCCCGCAATATTCGCGATCCGTGGTACACCGGTAATTTTGACGAGACTTATTGGGATATAGATGAGGGCTGTCAGGCATTTTTGAAGTATTTGAAAGACAAGTTAAATAGTGGTTATTGAATTAAATAAAAAACATCTTGACTTAGAGTAACCTCTAATAATTATCTTATATAAAAGTTTAATAATTTATTGGAGACATACGATGACAGATGTTGTTTTATTAACCGGAGCCGGACAAATCGGTATGGCAATTGCTCGCCGCTCCGGTTATGGTAAAAAGATAATTATAGGCGATAAAAGTATAAAAAATGCGGAGACTATTGCTCGGATAATGACTGATTCCGGATTTGATGTCGAAGCAACGGAATGTGATATCTCAAGCCGTGTTTCTATTCTTGAATTGATTAAAACAGGACAAAAATACGGTGATATCTCGATGCTTATTAATGCTGCCGGCGTATCTCCCAGCCAAGCTTCAATTGAAAACATTTTAATGGTTGATTTATATGGAACAGCTGTTTTGCTTGAAGAAGTCGGGAAGGTTATTAAGGATGGCGGAACAGGGGTTACAATATCGAGCCAGTCAGGACATCGTATGCCGGCTTTAACTGTGGAACAAGATGAATGGCTTGCAATGACGCCGACGGAAGAACTGCTTAATCTTGATATCTTACAAAACAAAAATATTAAAGATACACTCCACGCTTATCAAATGGCAAAACGTTGCAATGTCAAACGGGTAATGTCCGAAGCTGTGAAGTGGGGTAAAAAAGGTGCCAGAATTAATTCTATTTCTCCGGGGATTATTGTAACACCTTTGGCAATTGATGAATTTAACGGTCCGCGTGGAGATTTTTATAAAAATATGTTTGCCAATTGTCCTGCAGGTAGGCCGGGGACTGCTGATGAAGTTGCCAATGTTGCCGATTTATTACTTAGTCCACAAGGTGCATTTATTACCGGCGCTGATTTCTTGATTGACGGTGGTGCTACTGCTTCATATTTTTATGGTCCGCTTAAACCGCAAGAATAAAGTTTATGTGAACGGCGCATGTCATACTAAAAAGCCTCTGGCAAGAAGAGGCTTTTTATATCTTCCAAAGTTTAAGCTATACTTTTTCCCAATTTGTATGCTTGTTTGGGATAATCTGTATGATTAACAGCTCCGATGGGTCAAATGCCGGAGGCAATAATCTGGCCGGCATCTTGCCAACCGAGATATTTTAACAACACCTCATAATGTTTTTTTATCGGTTCTGCTTCCGAGGCTGCCGTGTTGGCATAAGCCATCAGTAAAACAGCCTTTTTAGGACGATGAATTTGTCCGTTAATCGCATAGAAACGATCAATAACGCTTTTAAGCTGTGATGAGAACCCAAAATAATACATTGGGGTTGCAAAAACAACCACAGCAGCGTCAACAATATGTTGGCGTACAAATTCAAAATCATCTTTGAATATACATGGACCGTCCATACCGCATTTGTTACAAGCAATACAGGGATGAACATCTTTAAATGCTGCATCAAAACGAACGACTTCATGCCCGGCTTCTTCAGCACCTTTGATGAAATTATCGGCTAATGTATTGGAGTTGCCGTTTTTTCTGGGGCTTCCGGTTAAAACTAAGATTTTCATTTTCTTTCCTTTTACTTCTACTGCTGTTGAAAATGTCGGCAAAGCCGCCAATGTTACTGCAGCCAAGGTCGTTTTGATGAAATCGCGTCTATTCACCCCTACCACCATTTTTTCGTTTCGGTCTGGTTAAAAATAACCTTTTCGCCCATCATCGGTGTCAATATTTTAATACCTTTGCCTTGAGCGGCGTCTTCAAGCATATCTATTGATTCGTACCAAGGGTGCAATGCCAAGTCAAACACTGCCCAATGGAGTGGAAAAATTTGTTTGGTATTTAAATCTTCTGCCGCTTTTACGGCTTCTTCCGGAAACAGATGAATATTCGGCCAGCCGGGGTTCCATGCGTCAATTTCCAATGCTGCTAAGTCAAAAGCCCCGTGTTTGTCGCTGATTTGTTTAAAGTGCTTGCCATAACCGGTATCACCGCCCCAATAAATGCTTTTATTGCCGTCTTTGATAACATAAGAATTCCACAAAGTTTCATTGCTGGCAAGTTTTGCACGTCCGGAGTAGTGTTGAGCGGTTTCTGCCGTAATGTTTAAACCGTCTTTTTCAAAAACGTCGCCCCAACCGAGTTCTGTAATGTTTTGAGGATTGATACCCCAGCCGCGTAAAGCTGCTCCCACGCCTAACGGTACAATAAAGTGACTGTTTTTCAATGTTTGTACGCTTTTTCTTTCCAAGTGGTCATAATGGTTATGCGTAATAATAACATAGTCGATATCAGGAAGTTCGGCATAGCTTATCGGTGCTTTATTATACCGTGGAACGGCAAAAGGAATGGGAGCGGCATTACCTAACACAGGGTCAATAACAAGGCGTTTGCCGTTAAGCTCCATAATTGTTCCCGAATGCCCGAGCCAATAAAAAGTTAAATCTTTCGCTTTGTCGCCAAAAGATTCTTTGGTTAAGTTGACTTGCGGTAAAGGTTTTTGAGGAGCAAAACGCGATTGGAACAACATTCTTCCAAAACCGGCCGGACCGTTGCGCACTTTATCAGGGTAAATGCGGATTTCTTCCGCGGCGTGAAATTTGCCGTCCTTAAAGTAAGGCAATTTTTCAAAAGCTTTTAATTCTTCTTTAGACGGGCTTTTGCCGATTTCTCTTAAAGCGTAAGTTCCCAAAACTACAGCAGCGATAACGATAATACTTAACAATGCTAATACCATTTTTTTCATTTTGCCCTCTTATCTGATTGGGAGAATCCTTGCTATGCCAAAGATTCTCCGTATCGTTCCATTTATTTTCCAACCTGAGCCTGTTGGTCTGCAGGATAACGACTACCCGTAATCTCTATTTTTGATAACTCATTTTCAAGATTTTTCCAGTCTTTTTCCGATATTTTTACATCTGCTGCACGAATATTTTCTTCCAAATGTGCAAGTTTGGTCGTTCCGGGGATTGGCACAATCCAGTCAGCCTTGTTCATCAACCAAGCCAAAGCGATTTGTGCCGGTGTTAATCCTTTGGGGCGGCCAAATTGGTTTAAAATCTCTACAATTTGCATATTATGACGCATAGCGGCCGGTGTAAAGCGCGGAAATTCGGCACGATTATCGTTTGTTGCATCAAACTTTGTGTATTCGTTAAGCATGCCGCTTAAAAAACCGCGGTTAATCGGGCTATATGGTACTAACCCAATGCCTAATTCTTTCAATGTCGGCAAAATATCAGCCTCCGGTTCGCGCCACATCAGATGATATTCGCTTTGCAAAGCCGTTAAGGGGAGTACTTTATGCGCTTTGCGAATGGTGGACGAAGAGACCTCACATATTCCCCAATGTTTGACTTTGCCTTCTTTGATCAAATCTTTAACCGTTTCCGCCACTTCTTCAATCGGTGTATCGGGGTCAAAACGGTGTTGATAAAGTATATCAATATAATCACGTTGCAAACGTTTCAGCGATTGCTCGACCATCTCGCGAATGCGTTTGGGGGAAGAGTTAAGACCGGTCACTTTGTTGCCGCTGTAATTAAAACCGAATTTTGTGGTTATCTGAACCTTGTCACCGTAACCTTTCAAACATTTTCCGACCACTTCTTCATTGATGAAGGGGCCATAGGTTTCAGCGGTGTCAAATAAAGTAATTCCGTGGTCGACGGCTTGATGAAGCAAATAAGCCGCATCTTTGTCACTCATTTTGCTTGAGCGATGGTAGTTTAACCCCATACAGCCAAACCCGAGAGCTGAAACTTCCATTGCGGCTATTCCTTTGCCGAGCGTTCTTTTTTCTGTTAACATCGGGGTATCGACTCCTTCATTTTTCAACGTTACCGCATTTGCTTTTTTTACAATCGGCGGCATAGATGCCCAAACAGCCATCATGGCTGCGGTTTTCAAAAAACTTCGTCTTCCCATTTCTATTGAATTTGTCATAATATAGCTCTCCTTGATAAATTTAATATAAGAAGAATATAGCTTGTCGTCCAATACCGTTTTTTTATGGTGATATAAATTTTAGTTATAGTGCTATTCTACGCCGAGCAGCATCAGAGAATTGTTTTGTTGCCAAGAAATTATCGGTTGAACGTGTTTTTTATTGGTTCGGATATAAGAGAGCCAGTAGGTTGCCGCAATCCCTTTATCTTCCAGCGGAATAATAACCCGATTGCCGCCGTCATTACGATACAGCTGGACCAAACGCGTTGTAAAAGTCCAAAATTTTTTATGGTTAAGCATTTGATGAAAAACAAAATAGTCCGTATAAACGGTTATATTCTTGCGTTGTTCAAGCTCTTTTAAAAAATCGCTAATCTTACGTTCATATGCTCCGTAAATACGATAAACCGCCAATTCTTGATCAGGGTAATTTTTAAGGTATATACTGCTTTTTAATGCTAATTTATCATCTTTGGGAACGGATAACATCAATTCTTCTTTGGCAAATGGAATAGAAATAACATCTTGATGTTCCAGTTTTTCCAAGCTGATAACGGCGTCATATTTGCGTGACAGCAAGTCATTTAGAATGGTTGTATCATCAGGCATAATACTTGAGGATATATTCAAGTCCGGATTTTCTTTTTGTAGCCGCGGTACTGAAAGGCGCATAGGTCCGGCATCGCAAAAACCGAGCGTCAAAAGATTGTTTTCTTTGGCATATTGGCGGAAAGCGTTTCTCATCTCATTAGCTTGTCCCAAAATAGCGCAAGCATAAGTAAAAGCCATTTCTCCGGCTTTGTTTAAGGCAATTTTATTTTTTTGCCGTTCAAACAACTGAATGCCCAATTCTTCTTCCAATTTTTTTAAACCGGTGCTCAAAGCCGGCTGCGAAATATGCAGGCGTTTTGCTGCTTCGGTCATCGTTTTGCATTCTGCAATTGTTTTAAATTGTAATAATTGTGTCAGTTCCATAATTCCTCACTATAAATAAAATTTATGGACTTATAAAAATTGATATTGGACTTTATCGTGATTGTCAATGATAATTATTAGTGTTTTTGCAGCTTTTGCAAAGAGAGCTTTGGTTCTAAAAAAAAGAACCCCGCCGGTAATGTGCGGGGTTCTCTTTTGGGTAGAAATTTACCAACAGTTGATAAATTTGGTCAGTAGGCGTACACCGAATCCCGTTGCCCCTTTGGGGGTAAGCGGATGTCCTTTGTCATCGCGGTCAACGCCGGCAATGTCAAGATGTGCCCAATTGTTTTGCGGTTGAACAAAGCGTTGCAGGAAGCAGGCAGCCGTTATGCCGCCGGCATTTGCGGGACCGCAGTTTTTTATGTCGGCAATATCTGAATCGATAAGCTTGTCATATTCTTTGGTAACCGGCAGGCGCCAGAGCTTTTCACCGCTTTTTTCGCCTTTGTCATATAAATCGGCTGCCATTTTGTCGTTGTTACAGAACAAACCGGCATATTCAAAGCCAAAAGTTCTCATGGTAGAACCGGTCAGGGTGGCTATGTCGATAATGGTTTTGGGGGCGAGCTTTTCTTGCAAATACCACAAGCAGTCGCCCAGAACAAGACGGCCTTCGGCATCGGTATTGATAATTTCGACCGTTTGTCCTGACATGGAAGTTACAATGTCTCCGGGGCGGGTAGCGTGTCCGGAGGGCATATTTTCGACCAATCCGACAATGCCGACAATATTTTGCGTGGCTTTGCACAGAGCGGCAGCTTTCAATGTAGCAACAACGACAGCGGCGCCGGTCATGTCACCTTTCATATCGCCCATGCCGTTAGCCGGTTTAAGCGAAATGCCGCCGGAATCAAAAGTAACTCCTTTGCCGACCAAGCCGAGGTCAAATTCTTTTTTGTCGGGAGCACCGTTCCATTTAATGACGGCAACGCGCGGCAGGTTGTGAGAACCTTGGGCAACGGATAGCAGCATGTTCATATTTAGCGAAAGTAGATTTTTTTCATCCAAAATTTCGACTTTGAGCCCCAGATATTCAAGGCGTTTTATGTCCTCGGCAAAAACTTCCGGCGTCAGGTAGTTGGCAGGTTCATTGCATAAGTCGCGGGCATAGCGCACAGCATTGGCAACAGCGGCAAGTTTGCGATGACATTGGGTATCGAGCCCGCCGTCTGCGGCGTAAAATTCTACTTTGTCAAGAGCAGGGTAATCGCTGCTGTTTTTTGTTGTAAAATATTTGTCGAAACGATAGCCGCCCAGTTCTATGCCGAAAGCCAAGTTTCCGGCAACATCCGACGAAGACAGATTGCTTTTAGGCAGAGGGTGAACCAAAAAGGCGGCTTCTTCAAACATACTGATTTGCTTAAATATTTTACCGCCCAAAGTTTGAATGTCCAATTGTGTGGGTTTGGAACCCGTTCCCAAAAGGATAAAGCGGTTTTTACCGTTGTAAACGGAAACGGTTTGGCCGAAAGTGCCGTTAAATTTTGCTTCTTTTACGGCAGATTTCAATTCATGTACGGTTTCTTCTTTGCAAAACTTTCCGCAGTCAAAGGTGGCAGATGACGTTAATATAATTTTGGTCGCGCTTTTTGGGGCAGCCTTGGTTGAGTTAAATATAAATTCGGGCATAATTATCTCCTTAATTTTTTTTATTTAGTATAATGGCGAAAAGCTTAAATAAAAGTTTAGACATTTATAAAAATATAAGTTATAATCTGGACAAAATAGCGAAAAGAAGGTTTTTATGAGCAAACGCGCAAGAAAAGAAATGGTTGAGGCTAAAAAAATGGCGGAAAGATCGTCCGATATTTTGGGACGCGCCTCAAAATTGTTGTCAGCCTTGCCTTACGGCGCTCAACGCGAAAAGTTGATAGACCTGCTCAGGGGGTATGTCATTAATAACAACTGTTCTATGATTGTTACGCCCGAACATCCGATTTCTTATGAACATAAGCTTTTGATTCGCGATGACTGTAATGGCAATATTTCAAATATTGTTACCGAATATCTTTCTCCGTCTTATCAGGAAGCACTGAAAACTCAAGGCAGCGGAATGCGTGAGCTTGACGAGTATCGTCAGGCTTTGGAACGATCTGTATACCGGCGTGAGATGGCGGATTATCCGAGCTATCAGGCAATAGAGCATTCTTTGCTGGTCAACCTTATTGCACAGCGGATTTCGCCGCAGGTTATCAAAACAATGAATATTTCCGATTTCAGAGATTTTGTAAAAGAGCATTGTTATGATGATTTTGTTAAATATCGGGAGCAAAACGGTTTTGTGAAAGTTTTTATCCGTGAAAACGAATATGAGTTTTATACATTGTTGCGCGAGAACGGCGTACATCCGGCTTATGTAGACAAGTTGATTGCAAATATGCATGACAAAGGCTCGGCGGATGAGTTTGAGCTTAATTATAAAGGGCAGGTTATCCGTGGGCCGGGGTTTGATATTGATCACAAAAATCCGGTTTATTGCCCTAATGATATTGCCATGTATCCGGAAGTTAATTATCCAAGTTCGCTTGCAATTGTCGAAAAAAGGACGCATCGGCTGAAACACAAGTTGGAACGCATGGTGACTCTTGAAGACGGCAGCAAGCGTTATGAAAAAATCCTGCTTCCGCGGAATTGTGCGGCAATGCTTAATTTTGAACATATTTTAGTCCATGACTTTAATAATCCGCAGCGCCGGCTATCCGTACCGCAGCCGCAGGCAAATAATTTGATTTATTTGAACAAGATTGATATATTTACCACCAATGTTGTTTTGACAAACGAAAATACGCATAATAAAGCTGCAAGAAACTATGTGAATAAACGCGGCGGAAGAAAATAAGAAAACAGGGCAGATAAGAAAATGATGTCAAACATATATAAAGCTAATGCGGCAAATATTAAAAAAGCGGCAGGGATTATTCGTGATGGCGGGTTGGTGGCTTTTCCGACGGAAACTGTTTACGGGTTAGGGGCAAACGTTTATGATGCTAAAGCCGTGGCTGGCATTTTTGCTGCTAAAGGGCGGCCGGCTTTTAATCCGCTGATTTCTCATATTGCCGATATTGGCTTTTTGCATGAATATGTTGAAACAGACGAACGGTCTCTCAGTCTGGCTAAACATTTTTGGCCGGGACCGTTTACAATGGTTTTGAAACGGAAAGAACATAATACTTCGATAGATTTGGCTTGTGCCGGTTTGCCTACTGCAACAGTAAGAATGCCAAATCATCCGACAGCGTTGGAACTTATTCGTGAGAGCGGTGTGCCGATTGTAGCGCCTTCTGCCAATCGTTCCCAGACTATCAGTCCGACAACGGCTGACCATGTGGCTGAGAGCCTCGGTAATAAGGTAGATATGATTTTGGATGGTGGAAAATGTACGGTCGGAGTTGAATCTACTATTGTTGATGTAACGGGAAAACAAGTGGTTATGCTTAGAGCTGGTGGCGTTGCATTGGAGGATATTGAAGATTTTTTGGGTGAGAAAGTTCTTATTTCGCATGGAGAACCGGGACGGCCGACATCTCCGGGGCAGATGCTTAAACATTATGCACCGGAGCATCGTTTTCATATTAATGTAGCAGAACCTGAAGAAGGAGTCTTTTACATCGGTTTTGGGTGGCAGGAACATGCCGATTTAAACCTTAGCCCGACCGGAGATTTGCACGAAGCTGCTGCCAACTTATTTGCTTATATGCGTTTGGCTGATGAGCTGGCCGGCGAAAAAGGTATTGCAATGGCGCCGATACCGGAAGAAGGTTTAGGGTTGGCAATTAATGACCGAATTCGCCGTGCTTCTTATGCAAAATAAATTGATGATTGAAGATAAAAAAAGAAGCACCTTTTGTGGTGCTTCTTTTTTTGTTTATTTGCTTGTTTTTACCAAGCGTAGTTAAGCCCCACTCCAAATGCTGTAGCATCATAGTCTGAGCCAAAGGTATAGTTAACCCAGCCGTAGGCAGACAGAGCGTCGGTATAGCCGTAACGGCCGCCGAGTTCGATAC
>JAAGKN010000850.1_pt1 | contig 99816 bp, 141 predicted proteins | sample 6206371 | NCBI WGS metagenome assembly JAAGKN01 (sample SAMN11533720, study PRJNA540317) | gut metagenome | isolation source: fecal pellets from male and female animal of same cohort | host: Peromyscus leucopus | place: USA:CA | collected 2017
CTTTTTTGTAGTAACTTTGTAAATATAAAAAACGAAACTTATGCATACCCGCGAGGAAAAAATCGAGGCTCTCGGACGCGTCATCGACACGCTCGACATCCTGCGCGTCAAATGTCCCTGGGACGCAAAGCAGACCAACGAATCTCTGCGCCCCAACACCATCGAGGAAGTCTATGAACTCTGCGACGCTCTCATCAACTCGGAGGACATCAACATACGCAAGGAGCTTGGCGACGTCCTGCTCCACGTGCTTTTCTATTCCAAGATAGGCGAGGAGAAGGGTGCGTTTGACATCGCCGATGTCTGCGATGCGCTCAACACCAAGCTTGTCTACCGCCATCCCCATGTCTTCGGCGACGCGCAGTGTCAACTCCACCGACGATGTGCTCCAGAACTGGGAGGAGCTGAAGCTCAAGGAGAAGGGCGGCAACAAGACTGTCCTCTCGGGTGTGCCCAAGGCTCTGCCTGCCATGATCAAGGCCGACCGCATCCAGGAGAAGGCCGCCAACGTAGGCTTTGACTGGGAGAGACCCGAACAGGTGTGGGACAAGGTCAGGGAAGAGATGGCAGAGTTTGAGGAGACAGTAGGCGGCATGTCGGCCGAACGACGCGAGGAAGAGATGGGCGACCTGCTCTTCAGCGTCATCAACGCCGCGCGCCTCTACAAGATCAACCCCGAAAACGCGCTTGAAAAAACCAACAAGAAATTTATAGCCCGCTTCAACCACGTGGAGAAGCGCGCCAAGGAGATGGGCAAGAATCTCAAGGAGATGACTCTCGCCGAGATGGACGCTCTCTGGGAAGAAGCCAAACACCTTTGACCCTGCGCGATGAACTGCAACGAACTCAACGCTCATCCGCGCGACCCATATCTCAACTTCGATGCCGAAACCCATACCTACACCCTCGGATCACGGACGCTCGTCTCGGTGACCAACATCGTCGAGGACTGTTTCCCGAAATTCGACGCCGACTACTGGGCTCTGCGCAAAGCTCCCGGCATGGGGCTGACTCCCGAGGAACTCAAGGCCAGATGGGAGGCCAACGCCGAGCGCTCGCGTAACCTCGGCACCGAGATGCACGCCAAGATAGAGCGCTACTACCTCGGCGAAGATGCCGGCGACGACGGAGATGCCTATACCCTCTTCCGCCACTTTGCGGCAGCTGAACGCCTCTATCCCTACCGCACGGAGTGGCGTATCTATATGGAGCAATATGGTGTTGCCGGCACGCTCGACTTTCTCGAACGTCGCCCCGACGGGACATTTAACATCTATGACTGGAAGCGTTCCAAGAAGCTTATTGCCCCCGACGGCTCTATCGAGACTACAAACCGCTATGGTAAGCGAGGATTTTTCCCCGTCAACCATCTGCCTGACTGCTCCTTCCACCACTACTCGCTCCAGTTGAGCATCTACCGTTTCATCCTGGAGCGTTGCTATGGCATACGAGTCAACCATCTGAAGCTCGGAGTCTTCCACCCCGACTATTCGATGGCCTATGTCATCCCAGTCCCCTACCTCTACCGCGAGGCCGAGGCCGTACTCACAAACCATGCACTCCGACTCCGCCAACCGGAGGAAGCGATAGCCGCTATGCGTTAAAATAGGTTAAATCCGCATAACCGCTGACACTTTCGCCACCGTCAGTGCGTCTAATACTTCATATTAAGATATAGCCAATTAACCAATATACACATATCTTTTTTACCAATTCATCATGATGAAAACCAGAACAAGGCTCATGTCGGCAGTGATGATGCTCATCGTCATCCTCCTCCCCGGCATAGTCAAAGCACAGGATCCGAGCCAGAATCCTATGCTACAGCAACTTCCGGTAGATACGGCTGTCCGCATCGGCAAGCTCCCCAACGGCCTCACCTACTACATCCGCCACAACGAATATCCCAAGGGACAGGCCGACTTCTACATCGCGCAGAACGTAGGCTCGATCCTCGAAGAGGACAACCAGCGCGGTCTCGCCCACTTCCTCGAACACATGTGTTTCAACGGAACCACCAATTTCCCCGGCTCCAAACTGCGCGACTGGCTGGAGTCAATCGGTGTGAAATTCGGCGCCAACCTCAACGCCTACACCGATGTCGACGAGACAGTCTACAACATCACCAACGTGCCCATCGCACGCGAGAGCGTCCAGGACTCCTGCCTCCTCATCCTCCACGACTGGGCCAACGACCTCACCCTCGCCCCCGAGGAGATAGACAAGGAGCGCGGTGTGATACACGAGGAATGGCGCCGCAGCAACGTGGGCCAGATGCGCATCATCGAGCGCATCCTCCCCGACCTCTATCCCACCACCAAATATGGCCACCGTCTGCCCATCGGCACCATGGAGGTGGTCGACAACTTCCCCCCTCAGGCTCTCCGCGACTACTATGAGAAATGGTATCGTCCCGACCTGCAGGGCATTGTCGTTGTCGGCGACATCGACGTAGACCGCATCGAGGGAAAGATCAAGGAGATGTTTACCTCTATCGAAATGCCCGAAAATCCCGCCGAGCGCGTCTTCGAACCTGTGCCAGACCACAAAGGAACCATCTACGCTATGGGCAGCGACCCCGAGCAGAAGACATTGATGGCCCAGATCATGTTTATCTCCGACCAGCTGCCGAGCGAGATGAAAAACACTCCCATCTTCATCGCCCAGCAATATATCCAGTCGATGATCTCATCCATGATCAACAACCGTCTTGAAGAGATCTCCTCCAAACCAGACTCACCCTTCGCAGGTGCCGGTGCCAGCCTCGGTGGCTTCTTTATCTCGCGTAAGGTCAAGGACGCACTGACCACAGGAGTTCTCGCCAAGGAAAAAGATATCATCGTCCCGCTCCAGTCAGTGTACCGCGAATTGCTCCGTGCGCAACGCGGCGGCTTCACCCAGAGCGAATATGAGCGTGCCCGCAACGAGTATCTCTCTGGTCTCGAACGCATCTACAACAACCGTGCCACCCGCGAGAACAGCTCGTATGTCCGTGAGTATCTCGGCAACTTCAAGGATCACGAACCTATCCCAGGCATAGAGGTCGAATGGCCACTCATCCAGCAGCTCGCCATGTCACTCCCCGTCCAGGCCATCAACCAGACCATGGCCCAGGCCATCACTCCTGACAACCGCGTGCTCCTCGTCTTCTCGCCCGAAGGCGAAGGCTATTCACTCCCCACCGAGCAGGCGCTCGCCGATGCGCTCGCAGCTGTCGACGCAGAGACTATCGAAGCCTTTGTCGACGAAGTGAAGACTGAACCTCTCATCCCCTCCGACCCTGTTGCCGGAACTGTGGTCAACTCTACCGACGATTCCAAATGGGGCACCACAGAGTGGACTCTCTCCAACGGTGCCAAGGTCATCGTCAAGACCACCAAATTCAAGGAAGACGAAATCCTCTTCTCGGCCTACGCCAAGGGCGGAACAGCCAACTTCTCCGACAGCTACACCAACTCACTGCTCTTCCTTCCGATCAGCATGAGATCCTACGGTCTCGGCTCATATACCAACACCGATCTCAGCAAATATACAGCCGGCAAGCAGGCATCGCTCCACATCTCTTTTGATGATTATGCCCGCTATATGGGTGGCTCTGCAACTCCCAAGGACCTCCCCACCCTCATGGAACTCATCTACATGGGCTTCAAGGATGTCGAATGGACTGAGGATGAGTTTGCCGCTCTCCAGAAAGCCTACAGCGGTATCCTCTCCAACCAGGAGAAGAGCCCCGAGTACATCTATGAGAAAAACCTCATGGAAGCGCTCTACGATTCCCCCCGCCACCACGCCCTCAACTCGGCCAACATTGAGGCTGCCTCACTCAGCCAGACTATCGAGATCGCACATGCGATGACAGCCAACGCCGCTGACTGGACCTTCATCTTCGTCGGCAACGTAGATTCCGCCGTCCTCCGTCCCCTCGTCGAGAAGTATATCGCATCGCTCCCCGGCGACGCCAAGACCGCAGTCAAGGAGGTCAAAGACTTCAACCCCGCCTTCTTCATGAAGGGTGGCGACAAGACCGACACCTTCACCACTGCAATGTCCACTCCCCAGACCCAGGTGCCATCATCGAGAGCGGCGACATGGAGTATTCGCCCAAAAACGCAATGCTCGCTTCAATCGCCGGTCAGATCCTCACCAACCGCCTCATCCAGAACGTGCGCGAGGAGATGGGCGCCGTCTACTCCATCCACGCCATGGGTCAGTTTGACCGTTCAGGTCTCCTGCCTGTCTCAATCATGTCGCAGTTCCCGATGAAACCCGAGATGAAAGAGGAAGTCCTCTCTCACATCAAAGGTCAGTTTGAGGCTATGGGTTCCAATATCACCGCAGAGGAACTCAACCCCATCAAGGAATACATGGTCAAGGTCTTCACCGAAAGCAAGGAGAAGAACAGCCCCTGGCTCCAGGCTCTCCGCAGCACTCTCGTCAATGGTGTCGACACCTTCAACGGCAATGTTGAGATCATGAACTCCATCACCACTCAGGATGTCATGGACTTCATGAAAAATCTAAACGCCCAGGGCAACTACCGTGTAGTCATCCTCGACCCCGCACAGTAACCGCCGCATCCGACTGCTGAAAAAACCGGCAGCCACATAAAAAATCTGACAGCTGATATTTTCTGACATGAAAGTATCAGCTGTCAATTTTTTTTCTTTGACGAAAGTTTTTTTATCATTCATTTCTATGCACTTTATCACTAAAATGCTAACTTTGCCTATCCAATAAATAAAGATTAAAGATCTATCATACTTATGAAACTTACCTTTACCGTCAACTACCGCACCGAATGGGGCGAATCGCTCTATCTCACCGGCTCTGCGCTCGCTCTTGGCGAGAATGACGATGTGAGAGCAGTCCCCATGCAGCTCACCGGATCGGAGAAGTGGACTGTACGCGTGGAGATCCCCGACACCGTCAGAGAATTCACCTACGGCTATATCGTCCGCCACGACAACGGCTACATCCGCCGAGAGTGGGGCAAACCTCGCCATTTCCGTATGGGCAACAATACTCATATCTATGACATCACTGACCGCTGGCAGGACCAGCCATGGGACAAACCCTACTACAGCAGTGCGTTCACTGACTGCATCTGTCACCGTGGCGACCGCATGGCTCCCGTAGTCCCTGCGGCCGGTATGCTCACCCTCTCGGTCGACGCACCGATGATAGCCCCCGACGAAGTTGTGGCAGTCAGCGGTGAGGCCAAGGCTCTCGGCGCCTGGGACATCAAGAAAGCCATCCGTATGAGCGATGCTGACTATCCCACATGGACCGCCAATATCCCGACAGCGGATCTCGCGCCTGGCACTGACTATAAATTCCTAATCATCAACAAGAATACCGGTGAAGCCGTGGCCTGGGAAGGACGCGACAACCGCCACATCGACCTCCCCAAACCCAAACCCGAAGTTTCGGTGGTTGATGCCGGTCAGCGCCTCGTCAATCCCCTCGCTCCCTGGCGCGGTGCAGGCGTGGCCATACCGGTGTTCTCGCTCCGCAGCGAGGAGGACTTCGGCGTAGGCGATTTCCTCGACCTCAAGCTCATGATTGACTGGGCAGCGCAGACACGCCAGAATTTCGTCCAGATCCTCCCGATCAACGACACCACCATGACCGGCACCTGGACTGACTCCTATCCCTACAACGCCAATTCTACCTTCGCGCTCCACCCGATGTATCTCCGCCTTCAGGCCATGGGACGTCTCCACAACGAAGAGCGCCAGCGCTACTTCGACGACCTCGGCCGCGAGCTCAACCGCCTCCCGCAGGTCGACTATGAGCGCGTCAACAACGCCAAAAACGAATTTACCCGCGAGCTTTTCGCCCAGGATGGCAGAAATATCCTTGCGACGGAGAGCTTCAAGGCTTTCTATGACAAAAACGCCTCTTGGCTGACCCCCTACGCCGCTTTCTGTGTGCTCCGCGACCTCAACCACACTGCCGACATGAGCAAGTGGGGTGAGTATGCTGTCTATGACGAGGGTAAAGTAGCAGAATTCATCAAGAACCATCAGGACGATTTCAACTTCGTGTACTATCAGCAGTACAACCTCGACAAGCAGATGCACCAGGTGAGAGAATACGCCCACTCAAAAGGTGTGGCCATCAAGGGCGATATACCTATCGGCATCTCGCGCACCAGCGTGGACGCATGGATTTCACCCCGCCTCTTCAACCTCGACTGCCAGGCCGGCGCTCCGCCGGACGACTTCTCCGTGCTCGGCCAGAACTGGGGCTTCCCCACCTACAACTGGGAGGAGATGGCCAAGGACGGCTTCGCATGGTGGAAAGCCCGTTTCCGCAAGATGGCCGAATATTTCGACGCCTACCGCATCGACCATGTGCTCGGCTTCTTCCGCATCTGGCAGATCCCGATGGACGCAGTCCACGGCCTGCTCGGCGTCTTCAACCGCGCTCTCCCCTTCAGCCCCGACGAGCTGCGCAACAACTATGACTTCTGGATCGACGTCGACCGTCAGACTCGTCCCTACATCATGGACTATATGCTTGCCGACTTCTTCGGCGAGGATAACGTCGACGAATGTCGCGACCGTTTCCTCATCGACGAAGGCTACGGACGCTACCGTCTGCGCGACGAGTTCGACACCCAGCGCAAGGTTGTCGATTTCTTCGCCACGCAGGAAAAGAACGACCGCAACAACCGTATCTGCAATGCCCTGCTCGGCTTCATAGACGATGTGCTCTTCATCGAGGATCCCTACGAGAAGGGCAAATACCATCCGCGCATCTCGGCACAGTTCACCTACGCCTACCGCGCGCTCAACGACTACGAGAAGTGGTGCTTCAACCGCCTCTACAACGACTTCTTCTACCGCCGCAACAACGACTTCTGGTATGGCAAGGCCATGTGGAAACTGCCGCCGCTCATCGACGCCACCGACATGCTCGTCTGCGCCGAAGACCTCGGCATGATTCCGGCCTGCGTGCCCGCTGTGATGAACGATCTCGAGATTCTCGTGCTCGAGATCCAGCGCATGCCCAAGGATCCCAACGCCACCTTCGGCAACACATGGAACTATCCCTACCGCTCGGTCTGCACCACCTCGACCCACGACATGGACGGAATACGCCGCTGGTGGGAAGCGACCGCGACGCCACCCAGCGCTACTACAACGAAGTGCTCGGCGAGCGGGCGACGCTCCGCAGTATGCCGAGCCGTGGATATGCGAGCGCATCATGCGCATGCACCTCCAGTCGCCCTCGATGCTCTGCATACTCCCTCTTCAGGACTGGCTGTCGATCGACGGCGTGCTCCGCCGTCAGGATCCGCGCGAGGAGCTCATCAACATCCCCGCCAATCCCCGCCACTACTGGCGCTACCGCATGCACCTGACCCTCGAAGATCTCAACGGACAGAAAGAATTCAACAACCGTCTCCGCGAAGAAATCATCAACTCAGGCCGATAAACCCATAGCCGAAAGTTGTATAACTCAAAAAAATCCTGCACTGCTGACCAGTCTGTCGGCAATGCAGGATTTTTTCATGCTTCTATCGTCAACTCCGGCGGTCAGAGTTTCATGCCTATGCCGAAGAGGGCGAAATCGTAGATGGTGGGATCGTCCGGATTGAAATCGCGGAGGCGTCCGGTCAGTTCGTTGACCGAACGGCGGTCGTCAGCCTTGCGTGTGAGCAAGCCGAGTTCGCGCGAGATGTCGCCGACATGAACGTCGAGCGGAATGTAGAGCTGAGAGGGTTTGATGACGTCCCACACGCCGAGATCGACAATACCGTCGTTGCGCACGAGCCAGCGCAAGGCCATGTTGACACGCTTGAGGGCCGTCGTTGCCAGATTCTGCGGTAGGCAGCGCGAAGCGAGGTCTGAGTTGGCAGGATCGGTCTCGGACAACACACGGTTGATGCCGGCGACGAGTTCCCACGACGGAGTCTCTGACGAGGCTATCCCCTCGGCACGTCCAAACTCCTGAAGCGAGCCATGGCGGAGATAGATCTCGCGCAGACCTCTCATGTAGTGCTTGAGATGCTGTGTAAAAAACGTGCGGTGGATATTCTGACCGTCAGGGAGGTCCTCATAGCCACTGGTCCATCGAGATAATTGTAAGGCTGATTGTCCATAAGGGCGAGCAGGCGGTCGCAGTCGCGGCAAATCATCTTGCGGTTGCCCCAGGCGATGCCTGAGGTGAGTAGTGCGGCAAGCTCAATGTCGCGCACGTCTGTGAAACGGCGCGGAAACTGGACGGGATCATCGCTAATAAAAGACGGCGAGTTGATTCTCGCCGCCTCTGTGTCAAGAAGATCCTTAAGGTCTCTTTCTGTCATATCGGAAATGTCTTTGTATTTTAGAAAATCACGCTGTTGTCAACTGCGGCTGTATCCTTGTCGGCAGTGGCAGGAGCAACTTCGGTCTGGGCTGAAGCCTTGTAGGTAGCCATGGCGTTGTCAACGTCAGCGATAAGTTCTTCGCTCTGCTTGTCGCGCGACACGATAATGCCCTCAGGATTGATAAGGATTATGCAGGGGATAGCACGGATGCCATAGAGATCGGTGGGGATAGTCTGTGCGTTGATGATGCAGGGCCAGTCGAGTTTGTGGGTACCGATAGCCTTGACGATGTTGTCGGGCTCATCCCAGACAGCAACACCTACGACATCGAGGCCTTGTCCTTATACTTGTTGTAAAGCTCCTTGATGACCTTGGTCTGACGGATGCAGGGACCGCACCAGCTTGCCCAGAAGTCGACGAGAGTGTAGCGGCCGGGCTTCACGTAGTCGCTGAGTTTCTCAGTCTTGCCGTTGTAGGTCACAGAGAAGTCCTTGTAGTGCTTACCGACAGAGGTCTCAGCCTTTGCGAGAGCTGCCTGAGTGACAGCCTGCACACGCTTTGACTTTGAGAGAGCCGGATTGGCGGCGACAGCTGCGTTGAAATCAGCTGCATCCATATCCGACGCGGTCTGGAGGAAGAAGTAGAGGCCGAGGGCATTATCCTTATTGTCGTTGTAGGCATTGGTCATCACAGACTCATACTGGGAATAGAGCTGTTCGAGCTGTGCTCTCTGTGTCGAGTCTTTGGGATTGAGTGAACGGGCCTCGGTCTCGATCTTTGAGAGCTGGTCGTTGTACTGAGCCATCTTCACGTTGAGAGGTGTACCGCTGACAGCACGCTCAGGAGTGAAAGTGATGTCACCTTCCTCGACGATGAGTATGGGACCACGGGCGCCGTCGACATAAATGCGTCCGATGAAAGGATCTGCAACCGAACCGGTGAAACGTACCTGATTGTCAGTGACGACTACCGAGTCAACCTTCTCGCTTGTATCGAAGTCGATAAGATAGGCCATGGTATTGTTCTTTTCTGCAGGAACAGGGAGAGTGACAGTGTAGTTTGACTGTGCCTGGAGGCCACATGCACTGACCGCCAACATTCCGGCGGAAAGCATGATGATAGATTTTTTGTTCATATCTGAATTTTCAATATTTATTTGCAGCAAAAATACATAAAATCCGCCGAATAATCAAACTTAAACTCCTCTGTAGAGATGTAAAATCCCCCGAAGCGGCCAGATGACAGCTCCGGGGGATTTAATGATGATTCCGGATATGAGGTTGGAATCCGGGAGAAAATGATTATCGGATGACTACCTTGGTGGTAACAGTCTCACCTGAAGCGAGAGTGTCGACCTTGACATAGACACCTGCTGCAGCGGGAATCACGCGGAGACCCTGCATGTTGTAGTAGACAGTGGATACGACTGCCGAATCAGCACCGATGATGTCGATACCGGTCGACTCACCTCCATTGCCGGCAACAATAGCCTCGCCGAGACCACCCATTTCGTTAGCGGCACGGACTGAGTAGACAGCCTCGTCGGCACGGCTTGTAGATACTTCATAGGTGGGTTCGGTTGTAAAGGCGATCACCTTGCCGTCCTTGCAGATTGCCCAGCAAGACACGTAGTCGCTGTTGTCCCATGAAAGGGTTCCGTTTTCGAGCTTGACATTTTCGGGAGCGGGAGCCTGCTCTGTGAGGCTTGCGGGATCCCAGTCGTCTTCAGCACCCATGACTGCCTCGTAGCTGTAGACCGATGCTTCCTCTGCCGAGAGTTCGGGGTTGTTTTCGTGAGTGTCAGCGAAGATTTTCTTGCGCTGGCCGAGGTCAATGACAGTACCGGTAGCTGTCGTCGAGTTGTACTCGGCAAAGCGTGCGGGCCAGCCGCCCGACATCTCGTTCCAGCCGATGGCCGAAGGCTTGACGGTCATCTTGGTGTTGATGTAGAGGGCGATGGGTGTGCCGCTGCCCCACGGACGACCGAGGGTGTACTTGCCGTCGATGCCCGAGGTCTCGCCTACGATCTCGCAATCCTTGAACACATAGCCATACTGCTTGGGAACAGAGGGAGCGGTGAGATAGCCACCTGACGCGCAGATCTGGAGGGTCACGGCATTGTAGTACACGTCGCCCTTACCACAGAGGAAGTCGGTGCGGCCACGGAGCAAACCACCCTCGAAGTAGAAGCGGCCCTTGTCGTTGTTTGACACATAGGTGTCCTGATAAGCCCAGAGGCATACGTCTTTCATGATGGTCTTGTTTGAATTGTCGTTGAGGACAATGTCACGGCCGCGGGCATCGCCCATCGAGCTCTTCATAGTGAGATGCTGGAAGTAGGATCCGGTGGCAGTCTTCTCGAGACGGAGCACATCGCCCTGGCCGATGCCTTCAAGCACATTGGCCGCGCCAAAGCCATTATCACCTTCAAATCCGGGCACAGAGTTGGTGATGACCACTCCATCCATGCTCTCGCCGATGAGCGAGATGTTGGGGGTAGAGATATAGGTAGTTGGGTCGGGATAAACCTTCTTATCAGTACCGGTCTTGGTAGCTGTAGCGCTCGCCGGGAGACGATAGAAACCATCGTGGATGAAAATGCGGAAGCGCTTGGTCTTGTCGTCGCGCGAAGCGGCAGACTTGAGGGCAGCCACGAGCTCGTCGACGGTGCTGACCTCAGCGTCAAAGAGCGCCTTGGCAACGGCAGGACGGGTCTTGGTGGTGAAGTTGATTGTGATAGCCTCGGCAATGGCGTTGTCAGTGAGGTCCATCACAGCTCCTGCGGGAAGCGAGAAAGTGTACTTGCTTCCGTAAGCGAGATTCTTATAGGGGAAGATGATAGTCTTGCCGGTGACTTCGGGAGAGAGTTCAAGTTCGCCGAGCGAAGCAGTGACGCCGGCCTTGACTTTGATCTTCTCGTCGAAGGTGAGGACGACCTTACCGTTGATCGACGCTGTGGCTGAACCCTCTTCTGGTACAACAGATAAGAGCACGGGAGCGGTGCCGTCGTCAATAAGTTTTTCAGTACCGATGATGTATGAAGCACCTATGCAAGCGCCGTCGTTGCTTGACGAAGTACCGTCGACACTCGATGTCTTGTCGGCAATCCAGCGGACATAGAGAGTCTTCTGGTTGTTGGCAGCCTCGGGGAAGGCAAATTCGCCGTCGGTCCAATTCTTGGAACCCTGCATGAAGATAGTGCCGATAGTCTCCCACTTCTCACCGTCGATCGAATACTGTACATCGTATTTCTGATAAGAATTGTAGTTGTAGACCATAGCGGTGATTATGCGGAGATCGGTGAAGGCTTCGGCATTGACCATAGTCTGCCAATAGTAGTTACCGAGACCGTCGGTGCGCCAGTTGACACCACCGGGGCGACCTTCATATCCACCGGCAGCAGTACTCTTGTCGAGCCATCCTGACGACTCGCCGTCGGCAGTGCGGAGGACGAGGGCGGCAGCATCGTTGTCGGCAGCGGCAAAGTCAGCCACACGGCCATTGTTACCTGCTTTCACGAAGTCCCAACCGGCCACATAGTCGATAGCTGAGTAGGAAGCGATGAAATTCTTGTCGCCATCCATCTCAAACGAAATCTCACTCGATGACTGACCGTCGCTCCAGTTAGTGAAGGTGAGGATGGGGTTGCTGCTTGCGACGAGAGTTACAGTGGTGCCCTCCTCATACATGTCGCGTCCGTTGACCACAGTGGGAGCCGGAGTAGGCTCTACCATATATCTGTTGGCTCCTTCTTCGACATCATAGTCGAGCACATAGGTGTTGAGCTGCTGGAAGTTGGCTGTAAGCTCGCTGTCAGCGGTCATTTCAAAAGAGAACGAAGGTTCGGTAGAGACGACCTTGCCGGCTGCGTCTGTCCAGTTGATGAACTTGTAGCCGAAGTTTTTCTCGACTGAGATCTTGACGATAGAACCTTCATCGTAGATGTCAGACTTGGGATATACATTGATGACACCTCCGTCTTCGGGATTGGCGAAAACTGCAAGAGTGTATTTCTCGACATCCTCAACCGTACCGTCAACGATACCTTCGATGCGGATGTCGCTGAAACCGGCTTCCTTGTTGTTGTTGACACCAATCGACGCTAAAAGCGAGAAGCCTTCGGCTGAAGCGAGTTCTGCCTGCTGGGCCTCGGTGAGTTCAATGACAAAACGGTTGGTATAGTTATCGTTGCTACCATATTTGTCAACGCTCTGAGCCTGGTTGTTGCGTGGAGCGGTGAAAGTGCCGAGAGCAATGAGTTCGCCACCGGCTTTCCTGGCGCTGACGTTTACACCGTTGCTGGCATCAGTGCCGAAACGCTGGATGTAACCGCTCATACGGGTCGGAGTGAAAGTGACACCCTTGGCGGGTTTGAGTGTCCATTCGATGACATCGCTTGCACTGTTTTGTGGACGGACCTTGATAAAGGTGACAGCCTTGCCGTTTTCATCAACAGCCTGTCCGGTGCCTGTGCCCTTGAGTTCGGCACCACCGAGATCAACAGCAGCGAAAGTGAAGGCAGAAGAGGGAGTGATAGTTGTCTCCTCATAGGCTGCGGAGTTGAATGCCCAGATTACAGAGGCATCTTCCTTTGAGAAGACGATGCCGGCAGAGCCCTTGACGACAGGAAGCATCACCTGAATGTAGCGGTAGTAGCTACCGTCGCCAATGACAATCTGTACCTCATCAATATTACCGGCACAGGTGAAACTCGGTGATTTCGAGCCGTCGTTAATGACCTGACCATCGATAGTAGTTGTGGTAGTGGCGTTATATGATTCAAAAGAGATGACAGCGTCTTTGCATGCGGGAACGGAGAAAGTCGTACCGGCGTTCATCTGAGCCCAGTCGGTCCAGTTGGCGTTGGCGATCTTGCCACCGTTGTTAGTGTCGAAATCCATACGGACGTCGATGATCTCAGTGCCGATCTTAGCCTGAGTCACCCAAAAACCTTTGGCGTTCTGGAAACCCACGGTCGGCGCACCGTTCTGACGCTGGAAATCCCAACGGAGGGTCACGTTTTCAGTACGGTCAGCAAGAGTGATAGTATTGTCAACGAAGACGGGGGTGAGAGCCATGGGAGCCTCAACGGTCACCACTTCGCCGATCTCGTAGCGTTTTGAGCCATCGGTCCAACCGACGAGAGTCTTGCCTTCCTGATACATTGTGAAGTTTGCGGGAACGGTGAAAGTCTTGCCGATCTCCACCTTTTCACCCGCGGGAAGGATCCCGGCATCAGCATAATCACCGAATCCGAAGGATACCTCAACCTCTTCAACAAGGTCAGCGGGATCCACAGCCTCTACGGCGATGTAGGGGGTGTAGTTTGATGATTTGAGCGTGAGTGTGGCAGCTCCTCCCTTGTATATTCCGTATACTACGTTGTCTGCCTTGTTTGAGTGGTAGCATGTACCGTTGTTGCTGTCGAAAGTAAGGACAGTGCCTTCAGTGTCATTGACTTTCACTTCACCTGAACCATATTGGCAGGTGCCGACACCAATTTTGACGGGACCGTCGACCGCAAAGGTCAGATTGACGTTGAGACAGCCATGTTCACTATGATACTTGCCCGTGAAAATCGCATTGGCAGAGGCATCATTCTTGTCTACACGCGAGACAGATCCATCGGGGTTGACCACAATTCCAAATGAGGTCTCGGTCTTCGCAGCCATTTCGTCGGCTGTCAGAAGACCCTCTCCGTCAAGATTCAAGCTGAAAGCCTTGAACTCAGCCCTCGCCTGACCAAAGCCAAGCAGACAGGCAAGAACAAGGACTACATTCCAGATTCTTTTTGTCATGAGTAAAAATTTTGTAATGATTGGTATTAAATTTATTAAAATATATTTATAAATAGTTGTCGTTCAGTCAAAAAACACAATGTCTGTTCATTTGTCGGCTATTGTGGATGTATGACATCAGATTTAGGGCATTGCAAAATTACATTTAAATTTCCTAATCTCCAAGAAATGAGGAGATATGAGTGAGGCTACGATATATGTATTTTTTTCTTATTCATAAAACATGTGGTTACATACAACAAAATCGCCCCCATTTCCATGGAGGCGATTTCTATTGTGGGATATTAATATACTGAGTAGGATTTACATCATGCCGCCCATATCGTATTGTATATTGCTGATACACAGATAATTGTCAAGGAATCAATTAAAAACGGACAATAGAAAGCCAATAAATTCGCCCCCACAAGTGGCTTGTCGTTAACTCAGACCTACTCATCGGCAGCTATTGATTCCGTCCTTTTTCGGAGTTGTTCTTCCTTTTTTATAATATCTTTTTCACGTTTTGATAGTTCTGCCTCTTTCAATTTTAGAGTCTCCTCCCGTTCCCTAAGTAACGTATCTTTCCTATTCAACTGCTCCATCAGCTCGATAAGTTTCTTTGACATTGATATTAACTCAGATGTCTCTGCCATACCGCCACTCTTGTCTGAGTTTATCAACACAGGTCCAGTGCCAGAATACAAAAAAGTTGGATTCACTTGTGGAAACACCCGGCAGATAAGGTTGACCATTCCTGGATTAAATTTTTTAACTCTTCCACTGCCGAGATCATAGATGCGCTGATAGTTTATGCCAAGTGCCGTAGCAAACTCTCCGGGACCCAAATTTAGAGCCTTTAGAAGTTTGTCGCGGATGTCCTTCGCGCAGACATTGTTTTCTACCAATTCTGAAGCATCCATACCTTAATTATATAGAATTTGAATATTAAACACGTATGTCTATATGTATGTTAGTGGTTGTTTGTTAATAATCCTTAAATATGTCGGCAAACCGTAGAAATGATAATATTTTCGCTTTGTCAAACCGACATAAATGAGTATCTTTGCAACATATAACAAACACAAAGACTAAGCAAAGATACAAAATAAATCGAGATTTTGATACACGAGTTGTCAAAAATCTTGACTTGTATCATCCTAATAGGAACGCTGGTCTGCTCATATGCAAATTAAGATTTAATATTAGAACGATTAGAAATGGAAGAAATGACCAACGGAGTGGCTGTTTTAAGACCATACACTCCACCCAAACAAAGGGTAACTCCAGAGTTTGCTCCGGGAGTTCCAAAAGTCAAGTTGGTTCCCATTGCTCCAACGCTCAAAGCACTCAAAATTGGAGAAACAGCCAACTTCCCCACTGAACAGCGTTCAAGTCTCTATGCCACAATCTACCGATTGAGAAAAGACTATAAGAGACAAGGATGGGATGTGCAAATAGGTGAGAGCGAGGATGAATATACTGTTCCCGTAACAAGAGTGAGTTGATATGGATGCGCTCTCAAAAGATGTGATTGTTAGAAAGTATCTCTCATTCCTGCATAGGGCTGAAAAGCACGATATTTCGTGGAAGAAAGCTGCGGTCTATGTAGGTGGAGAGAAACGACTTGAAAGGCTGATAGCAGAGGGCAGAATCCGCTATCATAAGCCAGACGGAGCCTCTAACACAATGTGGCGATTTAACTTTGCTGACATTGTAAATAATGCCCGTCCTGTATCAGAATTAACAAGATTTCCCATTGATGACCCTCGTATGAGACCAGCGCTGGCTTCATTCGGCGTTGGATGTACTACGTTTGAATTATAATCAAGTGTAGTAAATATGATAAGATAATGTTATCAATTATGCAAATAACCATTTAGCTGGAAGCTAAACGTATGGACGAACAAAACAAAAATGCACATACCCCCTTGATTTTCGGGGCAATGGTTCGTATCATGAAAAGCGTCAAGGCTGTTGCCAAAGGCGAAAAGAACGAGCAACAAAACTATATGTTCCGTGGCATAGATACTGTGATGAATGAATTGCACGACATCTTTGCAGAGAATGGCGTGTTTATCCTCCCGGAGGTTCTTGAATACAATGTCACTGAAAAAGTTACCGGTAGAGGTTCCATATTATACTACACTCGTGTGAAAGTAAAATACCACTATGTTACCGAAGACACCTCCGAGGTGTCAACTATTAATGTCGGCGAAGGTATGGACTCAGGCGATAAGAGTATGAATAAAGCGATGAGTTCCGCACTCAAGTATTCATTGATGCAGATTCTTCTCATTCCAACCAAAGAACCTAAAGATGCCGATGCCACTACTCCAGAAGAAACACGCCCAAGAACTATTGCAGAGATAATTCAGACCCTTGATCAATTCAAGGATGCCATACTTGTGCAAGCTTTGACTGCAATAATGGAGGCTACCGATAAGGATTCACTGGTCGCTGTCTGGAAGTCATACAGTGGTCAACTCCAACAGAATCCCATATTCTCCCAATGTATGAGTTCCCGTAAAAAAGAATTAGGACTATGAGAGAAAGACCCGAACTGATTAAGTCGGCAGTTGTATTTGATGAGTTGGCGCATACCTATAATTATATGGGGCAAAATCTCTCCGGCGTCACATCACTTCTGCATAGGACCCTTTTTGCTAATAAGTATAATGGCATATCGCAAGAAGTCCTCAATAAAGCCGCTGAATATGGTCACAATATCCATGAGCAGATTGAGTTGGTAGATAGCCTTGGTGTGGAAAGTGACCACCCATCGTTGATTGATTACGTCAGGATAAAAAAAGAGAATGGACTCGTCACATTGGCGAATGAATATCTTATTTCTGATGATAGTTATATCGCAAGCTCAATCGACATTGTATTTGAGGTTGCAGACAACGTGGTATATGTTGACATCTGCGATGTTAAGACCACCTCCAAACTTGATATGGAATATCTGTCATGGCAGTTATCAATCTATGCATATCTGTTTGAACGACAAAACCCGCACCTAAAAGTTCGCAAATTGCTTGCTCTATGGCTACCAAAACCCCGTTATGGCAAATCGAATCTTGTTGAGGTTGTCCGTAAGCCTATGGAAGCAATAAAAGTCCTCATAGCGTGGGATAAGAGCATTAGACATACACTCTAAATAATATATAATAAGAATGGCAAATTCCGTTACTGGGACTATCACCGCAATAGGTGTAACCCAAGAGCTTACCTCTAAACTTGGTAATGCTTTCAAACTTCGAGACATCATCCTCGCTGTTCGTCGTTTCGACCCGAACACCGGCGAACCTATCACCGACAATGAAAATACACCTCAACTTACATTTAGTGGTGATAGATGTGCCGAACTTGACAAGTTTCAGCCTGGTCAAGTAGTGACCATCTACTTTGATCTTCAGGGACGCAAATACACCGATGCAGCCGGCATCACAAAAATCATCAATGACATCAAGCCCTACAAGATTGAGTTGTATGCTCCCCGTAATTATGCACAGCCTCAGCAAGTGCAAACTACATCGGCACAACCCCAGTCCGCTACCATACCGAGTAATCCAGGCTTCGCGTCTCCGGCACCTCAGCAGTCCGCTACTGTTCAACAGCCACAATATCCACAATCGGGTCAAGGTGGTTATAGACCTCCGTTCTAAAATCAGTCCTCATGCTCTACGATTGTAAAAATGACCTTGACAGAGCATCGTTTCTCGCTCGTGCTCAACTTCTCGCAGACCGAAAGGATGTTGTGGAGTTGCGCACGAAGCGGCAACGGACTCTCAATCAGAACGCATACCTCCATACCATACTTGGATATTTCGCCGCAGTATATGGGGAAGATGTAGAGTATGTCAAGCAGGTGTACTTCAAGCAGCTTGTCAATCCAGAAATATTTGTAATAGGTTCAAGTATTGATAGGTTTACCGGTGAGAAGCGCATTCAGTGTCGTTCTTCTGCATCCCTTACTACTGAAGAAATGTCTGTATGTATAGATCGGTTCCGAAATTGGTCGTCAAAAGAAGCCGAGATATATCTACCGACCGCAGAAGAAGGAATAATGCTTCGGCAATGTGAAATTGAAATTTCAAAAGCTCAGAGATACTTATGACTTATACCCTCCGAGATTATCAGCAAATATCAAGCGATGCAGCAATCCGATTCTTCAGGAGCACATCTAAGAAGAATGGATTGTTAGTCGTTCCCACCGGTGCCGGCAAAAGCCTTATCATAGCCGACATAGCTGCTCGTTTGGATGGTAATGTTTTAGTGTTCCAACCATCACGGGAAATACTCGCACAGAACTTTGCCAAGTTGCAGAGTTATGGTGTTATGGACTGCTCAATCTATTCTGCTTCATTTAATCGTAAAGAGATTAGAAGAATAACATTTGCTACGATTGGTAGCGTAATGGCTAATATGGATGACTTCAATCATTTTAAGTATATAATCGTCGATGAGGCTCATGTGACTAATCCCAAGGAAGGTATGTATAAGGAGTTCTTTGAATGTGCCGACAGAAAAATACTTGGATTGACCGCTACACCTTATCGGTTGTGTTCTTCAAGGGATATGAGCGGAGAACCGAAATGTATTCTGAAATTCCTCACGAGAACCCGGCCAAGGATATTCAGTGAGGTAATTTATCAAGTCGATATATCTACCCTTCTGCAACGAGGATACCTTGCTAAGTTAAGGTATTTCGATCTAACCATTCTTCCACCAGAGAACATCAAGCGTAACACTACCGGGATGGATTTTGATGAAGATGACTTGAAATTGCAGATGCAGTTTGTCGATCTCCAAACTCATCTTACAAATATAGTGCGTAGGCTTCAGAATACTAAAGATGGGAAACCACGCAAGGGTATTCTTGTTTTCACAAAGTTCCTTGAAGAAAGTGAAGCTCTTTGTAAAGCAATCCCCGGATGTGAAATGGTCAGTGGCGAAACGCCCAAAAAAGAGCGCGACCGTATTCTTAAAGAATTTCAGCAAGGCAAAATTAATGTGCTTACTAATTGTGGCGTACTTACGACCGGATATGATTATCCCGAACTCGATACAGTGGTATTGGCAAGACCAACTATGTCGCTTGCCCTATACTATCAGATCGTAGGTAGAGCGATTCGTCCTCATCCACAAAAGGAGTGTGCCTGGATAGTAGACCTCGCTGGCAACATTCAAAGATTCGGTCATGTTGAGGATTTACATTTGACAGAAAACAGCCCTGGTCTATATGCTGTGAGCAGCTATACCAATGGCAGGATTAAACAACTCACTAATGTATTCTTTTAACATTCAATGGGAAAAATCGACAAATATAATAAAATGGTAATGGATGCCATTGTTTCCGGAACACCACTCCCGGCAGCAAAGGCACGGCAACTTGCTCAATACGGTTTATCTGAAAGTCAGATTCAACAATCGTGTATTCGATGGTTTCAAGTCACACATCCTCAACTGTGGAAAGACGGAGTCTTGTTCCATATAGCCAATGAACGCAAATGTACTCAATGGCAAGGGAGAAAACTGAAGTTAGAAGGTGTGGTAAAAGGAGTTGCAGACTTATGTCTCGCCGTTGCCCGACAAGGATTCAACGCTCTTTACATTGAAATGAAAAAGCCGGGAAATTATCAAGAAAAAGAGCAAAAGGAATGGCAGTCTGGTGTAGAAAAGCACGGCAACCGATATGTTGTTTGCAAATCACTTGACGAGTTCGAGAAAATAGTAACTGATTATCTTAAAGAATCTTAAAAATGAATGACGAAGGTATATATCTTGATAGAGGTTTGCTCTTATGGGAATGGTTCAGTTCCCCAGAGGTTTTAAGCCTCTATGTTTATCTGCTTCTACGAGCAAGCACCAAGGACAATGTTGTTTTTGGTGAGAAAGTTAGCAGAGGGCAATTTCTTGGATTGCGCAAGACGTTTTTAAGGGAGGTTGGGTTGTCTCCGCAGAAACTGACAACAGCCCTTGGCAGATTGCAACGCTGTGATTTAATATCAATCGTGAAGATTAGGCATTACTATCTCATAACACTGTTACGTTATGATGACCATGCCTGCTCTCCATCGCAAGTCTAATAATCATGAAATCCGGCTGGTTCAAAATGTATCGTTCCATAGTAGATTGGGAGTGGTTCAAGGAACACGATATGACCTGTTTCTTCATCTACTGCCTAAGTAATGCCAATTTAATAGATAAGATGTGGCGAGGTGTTTTTGTACGACGAGGACAGCTCATCATATCACGTTCCACAGTTTGTCGAGAACTCGGCATCAAAGAGCGGCGCTATCGCACCATAGTATCAAGGCTTGTAAAATCGGGGGAGATTACGATTGAACCGAGTAACACCAATACACTTGTAACTATTTGTAATTGGGATAGGTATCAAGCCGATTTTATGGATGAAGCGTCCGAAGATAGACCAGTGATAGACCAACAACCGACCAACGATCGTCCAAGTATATTGATTGAATTGCCAACAACAACGCCCAATGCCACAGTGAATTGCGAGAGAATAAACAATCAGTCGGTATTACTTCCCGTCCAACAATCGGAAGAAGAAAATCCCAACAATCCGCTTGGATTATTCTTTGAGGTTGATAAGAACGCAGATAAAATCACCTCATCAAAGAAGCAGAAGACAGATATTGACTTTGACTTCATTGTAAAACTGTTTCACGACCGATGCCCCTCATTTCCTCGCGTCATAAAAATAACCGATAAGCGAAAGACAAAGATTCGTCTTCGTTTTGAAGAAATGGGATTTAGCTTTGAAAGATTACAAGAAGTTTTCGACAAAGCAGAGAGTTCTATGTTTTTAAGAGGTGATAACAATAGAAGCTGGAAAGCCGATTTTGATTGGATGATGGCAAATTCTCAAAATTGGGTTAAAATCCTTGAAGGAAAATATGATAACAGTCCTATCATTAATCAATATAGTAATTATGACTCCAAACCGCAAGATAGATACACTAAGCGTAGGGGCGTTGATTCAGCAGCTCGAAGCTCGGAAGATTACTCCGACACGCTTTAGTATAGACCTCCCTCCGGACACATTGGCAAATGCTTTATATGCCTCTTATGTCGCTGAAGTAAAACTCAGACGCAATGAGATAATCCTTGATGACTACACCAAGGAACATATTCGCATAGCAGCCGAATGGCTTGGTAATCCTAATGGCAAAGTCGGATTTATGATGACCGGGCTTTATGGTAACGGCAAGACTACCCTTATGTTGGCGATGTGCAATCTCATCAATTACTTGTTTGATTCAACGTGTTCAAATGAACGAAAGAGTATTCGTGTGATTAAAGCAAAAGACATCGCACGAATGGCTATTGACAAAGACCGTCGGGAAAGTTATGAAAAACTATATTATGAAGATTTGTTGGCTATTGATGAAGTTGGAGAGGAACCGGCTGAACTCATTTCCTTTGGAATGGTCTATACTCCGCTGCGAGATTTGCTTGAGGAACGATATGCACGTCAGAAGTTCACGATTATTGCTACCAATCTTGTAGAAAATAGAAAGAAAGAGATATTCCAGATAACAGGTCACTACGGAGAACGTGTAGTAGATCGTTTCCGAGAGATGATGAAAATTCTACCATTCCATAATCCTTCTTATAGAGAGGTTGTGAAAGGTTAATTCATCCTAATAATTGCTTCTTTGATAACGTGAAAAAAACTGCATAAGCAACTGAAAATAAATGGGTTAATTTATTGTTATTCAGATTATTATAGTTAACTTTGTATTACCAAAAACAACCCAATTAAACAACGAAGAAGATGAATAGAATCAGTTTTGAAGAACTTTGCGATATAATGTTCAAATTCAATGATGAGCATAATTGCACCCAATTCGACAAAAAACACATACTCCGGGCTGTGATTGTATTCACGGAGGATTCGTTCACTGCTCCATACTCTGAAAAAGAACGGAGTTATGCCGTTATCAACGGCAACAAATATTTCATGTCATATCAAGGAGGGAATTCGCTGTTTGGCGACTGCCTTGATGGTGTTGATACCGGCGTCAGACTTGATTGGTATATGTCAAGTGAATGCGAAAATCCATGGAAAGTAGATTATTGCTACCTAATTGAAGAATAGGTCTGCTCATATGCAAATAAACCTCTCTCATCAAACTGCAAATAAAGATTTAATTCCTAAACGAATGAAAGAAGAATCCACAATACTCATTGGCGAATCGATCAATACTGATGATAGCCTCCCAATAGTTCGCTACAAAGTGGCAATCATTGAAACTCTCCGTAAGGAGGTCACAATAGAACTTCCTCTTGGAAGTGCCTTTGAAGTAAAAGAAAAAGCCAGAAAAATGTATCTTGATGAGGAAATAGTTCTCACTGCTGATGATTTTCACAGCATGGAAATTGATTTCCTTGGACGTGAATAATAAACGTAACAAACATTCCAAATAGAAAAGATATGGAACTATTCAAAAAAATCAGCGAAATGCTCGGTAATGGTTCAACAGTAACCATCACTATCGCTAAAAAAGGCGAAAGTCTCACAGTGGGTGTACTGCCCGGAAACAATTTAGTAAAGGATGCCGCCAAGGGGCGCTTCGTACCTCTCAACCTTACCGGAACAGCCGATGAGCTGGATGCTGGCTTCCTCGAAGCAATCTCCGCTCCAATCGCCAAGGCTTCCGGTCTCCTTTCTGATATGGCTGCTTTTGAGAAAGCCCAGGAAGAAGCGAAAGCCAAGTCCAAGATGGAAGCTGACCGCAAGTCTGCTGAGGAAAAGAAGAAGAAGGAAATCAATGAATGGCTTGATCTTGCAAAGACCAACCTCGATGAAAAGAAATATCGAGACTCCCTCACCTGCATCGCTGCCGCCCGGGAGCTGATTGGCAATGGGGACACTTCTGCTCTTGACAAGTTAGAGGCAGAAGTTTCCAAGACATCCGGCTCCGGTTCTATCTTCGGTGCCTCTGAAGATTTCTCTGACGGAAAGAACGTGAAGATTGGAGCTAAGCCCTCAAAGGGTAAAGCCTCTAAAGCAAAAGAAGAATCTATCGAAGAAGGAGAGGAGGAGTAAGATATGGCACTGAACGTAAAAGTATTTCCAAGAGTATTCAAGCATAAAGACCTTATACTCCCCGATCCGGATGATAAACTGACTCCGGATGAAGTTATGGCTTTCTACTCCAACCAGTACCCGGAACTAACCACAAGTAATGTATTCGGTCCCAAGGTTGAAAATGATCAAGCCGTTTACGAGTTCAAAACAACAGTAGGTACAAAAGGATGAGTACCAATAAATCCAAAGAAAAAGAATGGAAGTTGCTCAAACAAATCGGTCGTTTACTGCTGGAAGAACAAAATCGTTCCAACGCAATGAGAATCATAACAGAGCGTCCCGTAAGAGTTCTTCGCAAATTGCACAGCAATGTTCCTTTCTGACCACTACATTTGATGACCTCCCCATCTTTGATATAACCCCTGCAATGTTGAATTGCCTCAGTATCGAAGAGGGGGGGCATCTTATCGTCGGTGGATATGATATAGATCTTACGGAGAACCTCAAAACTCTCAGAAAATGTGCTGAGTCGTACTGCAAAGTCAACAATGGTATTCTCCCGGAACCATGCATCAATCCGATAAAGGAGCTGCAAATGCTTTATCAGGCAATTTGTAAATGTTGCCCTTCTGATTCCGAAATTGAGATAAACTATGTAGATGAGAGGAATGAATTGGTATTCCTTGAATTGATTCCTGCTCTTTATCCTCAATGTTCATTAGCATTTCTGTCGGTAAAATTTGTAGAGTATCTCCCACCCTTGCACCGAAAGTTTTTTGTCTCCTTACTATCCCTCATACGTGTTACGATTGGTATTCAATTCCCAGAAGACCATTTTGATTTCGCCTATGTGATTGGTGTGTTTGAAGATGAAATGATTGAGGATGACATAAGCGAAGATTCAGAGTATTCTGATTATGTCACATCGTATCGAGAGGGGCAGGCAAGGCTGCTTTTTGATGAAATACTTCGTTCTCCTTGGCATCAACTTGATACAACAACATCTGAATTATCAGAGTATTTGTTAGAACTTATCAATGCCTCAACATCGCCCGAATTAACCCGTTTGATTGAAATAGCGGCCGAAGGACTTGATATAATGCACGGAGATAGTATCGGTAATTACAGATTCAATCTATCCCAATGTAATATCCAGGAATTTGATTGTATATCTGATAATTTTGATGAGACATTTGGGTTTGACCGATTGACTGCATTCTGCTACGGTGATGAGGACGATGATCCTGTTACAAGTAGAGCTGTTGATAGCATAAACGATTATGCAGGGAACTACATTCAAGAAGATTTATATGAACCTCATGTAATAACTCCGGAATATGATGCACCATTCAAATGCTCAAACTTTCCAGACCGGTGGTTTAAATGGTATATAAAATTTAACGAAGCAAGAATAAAGTATGAACAAGCTGTCACGACTAATGTCGGAATCGTACAAACCCAAAATGGCGATAGTTGTGTATGAATGCACTGACCAACAAGAGGGACCGTATCTTGAGCGGAGAGATATAAGGAATGGCAAAATGGGAGCAGGCGTTCCTTTGACAAAGAAATGCCTTACTGACATCATGAGTGCTATTGCTCTTGACGATAACAATGTTGATTATGGGTTACATGGTATAATGCCAGAAAATCTCATCTACGCGGATTGTACCCCCGGCAAGACAAAATTAGTGTGGTACAATCCGCCAAGAGAACGACAAGTTTTCTTTACTCCCTCATTAGGAATTGAAGATGGTAAGATTCACGTCCCCGGATTGCTATATATAGCGACTGAAGGAACTCTAAAGATGTATGCTTTCAAGGGTAGTAAGCCCAAAAGCAAGTTATATCGAGCTCCGTTTATGAATGTTGGTGAGAACTCTGTTTGTCTTGGAAATGCAAAGGTTCAAAAGCCTACTGACACAACATTCTCCAATGTAATCGCCTATTGGGAGGAAATGTTTTGGCGTTCAGAGTTTTCCCATATTCTTGGAGACAACCCCGTAATGTGCAACCTTTCCTCCTTAACCAAGGACTTGATAACCAGTGGGGCTAAATTTCCCAATGAAGTCCTTACACCTGTAAAATTCAAATTAAAAGATTTTCTACGATGAAATATCATTTCACGCACAATTACCTCCTCAACCCAAGGCATCGAATCACAGTCGCCTTAATCGGCGCAGGTGGTACCGGCAGTCAACTACTTCCGGAATTAGCTCGTATTGATTACGCCCTCTACAAACTCGGACATCCTGGATTATTTGTCACAGTGTATGATGATGATATTGTCACTGAGGCAAATATCGGTCGGCAGTTATTCAGTCTTTCGGACATTGGTCTCAATAAGGCTGTTGTTCTTGTTGACCGAGTAAACTCATTTTTTGGACTTGACTGGGAATGCAGACAAGAACGCTACCCTCAGATGGATTTCACAACCCACAACATTACGATGACCTGTGTCGATAATGTAACATCCAGAATCTCTATCGGAAAGCGTTTGAGAGAAACAGAACATCGCAGATTTAATGATGACCAAATTCCGATGTATTGGATTGACTTTGGCAATCAAACAGACAGAGGTCAAGTAGTCCTCGGAACTTTCAAATCCATACCTCAACCAAAAAGTGAAAAGGTTGAAGTCGTTGATACACTACCCGGTGTTGATGAAATGTTCGACCTCTCTAATGTCGATGAAAAAGATAGCGGTCCATCATGCTCACTTGCAGAAGCTCTCGCCAAGCAAGATTTGTTTATCAACTCTATGCTCGCACAAGTCGGAGGCAATCTCCTATGGAAACTAATAACCGAAGGTGGCATTTGCTATCAAGGAGCTTTCGTTAATTTGAAAGCGATGAATGTAAACCCGATAAAGTTATGATTTATACTGATTTAAGCGTCGAAATATTTGGTTAATTCTCTAAAAATCAGTATCTTTGTATTAGCAAACATTATCTCAATGCTATATTGGCATGAAGAAAATTAAGCACATAAAAATCAATCTCGGTACAGACATAGTGATGGTATCTCCCTCGCATCCCTTGACAGTTGCAATGCAGATGAAACGGGTTATAGACCGTATCCTCTTATCCTCGGATTCAGAGTTTGAATTTAACTGCAACTCGATTGAAGTGATTGATATTCTACACTACTATGGCGAAAGAAAGCATTCTGCTAATATTGAGGTTTTGTATTATGTGAATGGAAAGAAAGTAAAGTACGAAGATGCGGTTGCTGATCTTGAACGTGGCCGTGACTTCATAAAAAATTTGATAGAAGAATGAACGCATTAGAAATCTACATTCCTCCGTTTAGAGCAGATGGCGCATTCATTTACTCCTCCAATGGGGTTATGGCGCTCATGGCTGCCGACGGCAAAAACTATCCGGAGAAATTGATGGAACGAACTTGTCAGATTCTCAATGACGAAGTTCAATCCAACGGTAATATGAATATTGGTTACTCCAATGGGGAAATATATAACCGTGGAGAATTGCTTATGGTAGTCCGAGGATTCAGACATCTTACAGATGTTAACGGATTGAATCTCTCAACAGAAGCTGCACTCAATATGCAGGATGAATTTCTGCGTTGGGTAGTCCATAAGTTGCAGAATCAATAGTCAATCTCTACCATTTCCGAAATACAATTCGGTGTAATAAGCAAATAAGATAAAAACTCCTAAAACTCACAAGTGTATGTTTGAAAATATAATCCACTCATTCCGTAGATGGAAAAGTCAGCGAAAGAAAAGTCAGGAATACGATGAAGTTGACCAGCTCGTATCTCGATTTCAAGTAAAAGAAAACAATGGTCACCTCTATTTGATGTGCGATGGCATTCCATACGAAAAATTACACCCGGCCCTTACAGCGCAAGAAATAAGCCAAAGGATAAATTTTGCCCGTCAGTCAGCTTATGACTATAAACGCAACCGTACCAACGTAGCCAAGGATTTTACGACTCAATATCATGTTGTATCCGAATAAACAGAGAACAGACCTGCCCTCACGGGTGGGTCTGCTCATATGCAAATAAGATTTAACTTCCTAAACGATTAGACTGCTCACAAGGAGAATCCAATAGTATATGGAAACTAAATTCTTACTGCAAAGATACTAAAAATGAGCGAGATTAACAAAGATAGCAAGTATTATAATACATAACCGTTAATATGATAATTTATGATAATATTTTAGATTATATATTTTGCATAAATGATAATTTTTAGCTAACTTTGCAATATCAAAACTCACTCCAATGGTAAGAGAAAGAATCAGAACAGCAATAGAGAACTCAAATTGGTCGCAGCACACATTTAGTGCTAAGATAGGAATAGCAACACCCAATTTTAACGCATTCCTCAAAGGTACTCGACCACTCCCTTATCCGAAGTTTATCAAGACGCTCGATGAGCTGGCCCTTACAATCGGTCCCAAATCTTCAGGCGCATCAATTATCCCGCCATCAGAAATGCCGGAAATATTCAGACAGCAGATAGAACTCTCCGGCTATAAGATAATGGAGGTTGCACAAAAGGCAGAAATTGACCTTGCCTGCTTATCGACATTCTTGAATGGTTCTCGCACAACTCCTATAAGGAACATTGAGAAATTGATGAGGGTTCTAAATCTTGACTTAGTAAAGCTGATAAGACCCAAAGCTCCCGCTGCCTCATAAGGGCTGGAGTTATTCGATTCGTTTTTTTAGCAGTGGCACCGCATAGGTGTCATTTGCCGTAGAGAGCCACTGAGCTGAGTAGCGATTCCGACGCATTTCGGAAATATGCAATAAGATTTATTCCTCAAACAAAAAACTGCCACCACGCGGAGGCAAAAATGCCAATAATGTCACATAAAAAAATGGAGACGAATAAAGACCACGGCGAGGACACTCGCTATCATGACATCCCCTTTGAAACAGTTGTCAAGGCTTTCGAGAAGTCAGCCGGCAACCTCTCATTGTGTGCCAAGGCACTCGGCATTGACCGCCGGACACTTGACCGTTGGCGCAAACGCTATCCCGAACTGAATACTATGATGCTTGACGTCGAGGAGGGCTTGCTTGACCTCACTGAATCACGTCTGATGCAATCCATCAACGAAGGGAATTTAACAGCCATAATCTTCTATTTGAAGACCAAGGGCAAGCAGCGTGGCTATATTGAGGGACAGCTTATAAGTGCAAACATCAATACCAATAAGACAATGACCCAGGAAGAAGCCATCGGTTTCATTAAATCATTGGAGGAAGAATATTGATGTTATGGATTTTCAGTCAGATGAACTGCTTAGAAATTGGCTGCTGTCAGACTCGCTCAACTTTACCAGGTTTTTCTTCAAAGTACAGAATAACGGAAAGAAGTTTGTGGTCGGCCGGCATCATCGGCTGATATGTGACGCATTGAACGGAGTTCTTCAAGGAAAGATAAAGAGATTGATTATCAACATCGCCCCACGCTACTCCAAGACAGAGATAGCAGTTAAAAATTTCATCGCTATGGGTATGGCTATAAATCCGGCATCAAAGTTTATCCATCTCTCGTATTCGGGATTGTTGGCTCTTGACAACTCTGTTGCAGTCAAGAACATCATCAACTCTGCCGAGTACCAGAATCTATTTGATGTTAAGATTGGTCTTAGTTCCGATACGAAGATACGCTGGGACACATTCAATGGCGGAGGGCTGTATGCTCAATCGTCGCTCGGACAGATTACCGGATTTGGAGCTGGTTCCGTTGGCAATGAGAATGGAGAGTTTGAGTTCGCTGGTGGTATCATCATCGACGACCCCATAAAGCCTGTCAATGCGCTCAACGATAAGATGCGAGAAGCAGTCAACCATCACTTTGAAACTACAATACGAAGCCGTACCAATTCACGAGATACTCCCATAATCGTGATTATGCAAAGATTGCACGAACATGATCTCTGCGGCTACCTTATGGAGATAGAACCCGATGAATGGACTGTTTTGAGTATTCCTTGCATTCAGTATGATGAAGACGGTAATGAAGAGGCATTGTGGCCATTTAAGCATTCATTGGAAGAATTGAGAAAGATTGAAGCTGCTGACCAGTTTGTCTTTGACACTCAGTATATGCAGAACCCTCAGCCGATGGAAGGCTTAATGTACACTACCTTTAGAACGTATGAAGTTCTGCCTATGGAGCCAAGCATCCGCAAGAACTATACTGATACCGCTGATATGGGTAAAGATTTCCTCTGCTCAATCTGCTATGTAGAAACCAAAGCCGGGATGTATGTCACTGATGTTCTCTATACCGACAAGCCGATGGAGTATACTGAGCCCAAAACAGCCGAAATGCTTATTGCCAATCAGACAGCTATAGCAAAGATTGAAAGCAATAATGGCGGTCGAGGATTCGCCCGCAATGTAGAGCGTTGTGTCAGATACGCCGGCGGTACCGTTGCCAATAAAATGAGATTCATAGCATTCCATCAAGGTGCCAACAAGCACGTCAGAATCTTTTCCCATTCAGCAGAGGTGCAAAACCTCATCTATTACCCGGTAGATTGGGAAAGAAGATGGCCGCAGTTTGCTAAAGCAGTTAAAGGATATCGTAAGGTTGGAGTAAATACTCATGATGATATTCCAGACGTGTTAACTGGTATGGTAGAGAATTACCACAGCGGAAATTCGGGTGCAATGAAAGCTACTGTAACCCAGTATACCATTGACCGCAAAAGCTGACCCATATAGTTCATCTAATGAGTTGATATAAATAGTATTGCCATAAAGACAGTAAGTAACTTTGAATATGAAAGCAAGAAAACGAAAGCACAGATTCCCAACCGTCAAGACTTACGGAGAGTTCTTGACGCTTCTTCCTTGTTGTACCGAGGCACACACCAAGGAGCTGCTGGAAAAGCTTTCACACGCCAAGCGACCCACAATGCTTTGTGGCAAAGAAGTCCCGGCAGACCTTAACACTATAACCTACGGTGTGCTGGATGATTTGAGCAGAATATCATCCCAAGATGATGTAGCTGCGCGTGCCCTCAACATATTACTTGGATTGACACCGATGCAAGTATATAAACTAAATGTGTTCGATGTGTTCGGGTTCGCCTACTTTGTCAAGGATGAGGTTGAGCGTATCAACAACCTATTTGCAAGCGTCAAGCCATCATACTCATCAGAGGAGATAGCAGCCGGCGTGAAAGATTTGTCATTCGGCACATTCGGAGTGATTGATTGGTATGCACGACGAATGGGTATCACTAATCAGGATGAAGTGTTTGATGTTGCCTGGATACGCATCTTTACCTGTATGAAGAATGACAATGCAAAGAATGAATATGAAGCTCGCCTTCACAAACAGCACATGAATAAAGTCAGGAGGAACCGATGATGGAAAAAGCAACTGAAAATGACAAGGCATTAGTAACCGTAGAGGAGAAGATACGATTCATTGTAGATTCAATGAATGAGGACGTTGAATACCTGTTTGACAACTGGGCACAGGCGAATGTACATCTTGACAAAATAAAACAGCCGACTATTGTCTATGTTTTACCTCCCTCCGGCTCACTCACATTCTCCTGGCGAGATGTCAAGGATAGTCCTACATCTATGTTGGCGTTTGTATGCCATACCAAATTTGACTTCAAAGGGAAAGAGAACGATGGAATCATAGAAGCTATGAAGCGCCTCTGCATCCGTTTTGTTCGTAAGTTCAATGAAAGCGGACTATTTGAACCGATAGAAGGCTCTCTCCCATATAGGGTGCTGTATGATCATCTTGACGCTAATGTTACCGGGATAACCATTGAGCCGATACTGAAAGAGGTTGACGGTATCAGTCTTTGCCATGAGCCATACATTCGTAAAGAAATTGACAACCAATAATTTGCGTCTTAGATAATGGCTACTGTGCAGGAAATATTAACCCGCCATTTGGAGAATGTTAAATCCAAGGTCGCTCAAGCAATGGCTGACAACAACCGCAACGCAAGCGGTCGGTCGGTTGCGTCTTTGCGTGTTGAGGTCAATGGTAACGTAGGCACTCTTTATGGTAGTAAATCCTTCCTTGTTATGGAGCGAGGCAAAAAGCCCGGCAAGGTTCCATACGGCTTCCGCGACATCATCAAGCAGTGGGTTATAGCAAAGGGTATATCTGTCGCCCCCATTCCAAGTAAAAGAAATGATTCCAAATATACACCGTATGAACGAGGGCTTAACTCCCTTGCAGGAGCCATAGCATACAAGATTATGAGAGAGGGTTCCAAACTGCATCGTGATAATGGGTTCAATGACATCTATACTACTGCAGTAAAGGAAGAGCTTGAATCACTCGCATCTGAATTAATTATTTTCTCCGCAGGTAGTATTGCAGAGATAAACGATAATGTACAATGAGAAAGTATTCATCACAAGTGGCAAATTATAATTGGGAGGTAGAATATCCGGACAATGTTGTATTTGCCTTTAATCCGCTATATTGTTTACTGAAAGCATCAACCACAGAATCATTGAGGCTGATGTTTAATGTCGTATGCGGCAATGTAACTCGCAGTATAAATATTCAGATGCACAAAGGTAATGCCCGCATTTATTTTTCCCGAATATTACAATTATTTTTTGACGATTACAAGCATTTCAGAACTCTCAGTTTCTCGATAGCTGTGACGTATAATGGAGTTACAGTATTCAGTACCTCTCTCATGGCTATATGGGGAGTACTCCCATTAGGTAAAAGATACAACGCTTATGGTCTGTTTGATTTCTCCGGTAAGCCAGAATTTGAACGGACGAGGATTTGGTTTAAGGAATTTCCGTTTACAGTGTCGATGTTCTCGATAAACAGAAATCCTCAGATAAAGTGTTCTTTTGACGGAAAGGCTGTCGAATATTCATCTCTTCCACCCAAGTCTTCGGGAATCCCTATTAATGTTGACGATGAATGGTTAGATTCAGATGGAAACATTTTCCGCTATGATGCAAGTTCACGGGAGTATTACATCGTAGATGTAGGAAATGGCGGCGAGTATGGTATTTTTGAAATCAACCCAGCAAGATTATTCCCATCGGCTGTCAGAACTGCATCTTTTCGTATCGGAGAGAGAGGAACAGTAAATGTTTTTGATAATACTTTTGATTATACATTCTATCAGAATGGTTTATCCACACATATTGTCAATCTAAAAATCTGCAATGATAGACAAGGTTACTATCTAAGATGGATAGACCACTTTGGCGAAATACAATACTTCCTTTTTACCAATCGCATCGAGACTGAGAAGAATACTTTGTCCTCTGATTCTGTTGCCGACATGGAAGAAGTTGGTCCTATGTGGTATCCAAATCACATACGTAATGCTCAGATTAGCTCTAAAACAACCTGCAAGTGCAGCGCTGTATCATTACCTTCTGAGATATACGAATATGTCAAAACTATAGTCACTTCTCCGATTATTGATTTGTACTTAGGCAAGTCTGCATCGGGACGTGAAATATGGGTTCCTGTATGTATTGTGGCTGCCTCCCATGATTACGATACAACCAAACCGCTAAATGACCTTGTGATTTCATTCACTATGCCGGAGCATAAATCTCAAACTTTGTAAGTCATGAAAGAGGAATTGTTTGTATTGACCGATTCCGGTATGGAAAGGGTTGATTTGAATGAGCCAAGTGGCATTCAGTTGAATTACAAGAGCAATCTATTTGGAGACATTTCCAAAGTTACCTGCTCACATTCATATACGTTTAAACTGCCACTGACTATTAACAATCGTAGGTTATTTGACTTTGCGGAGGACATCAGACATCAGTCAAGTATGATTCGCAAAAGGCTTGTTGCGTCATATTATCAAAACGGTATCAATCTGTTCCAGAACGCCAATCTTTATATCGAATCCATTGGTAGCAGCTATAATGCAGTAATGACATGGGACGTTATTAATGGGTTGACTGCTTTAAAAGATAACGACATCTCGCTAAGAGAGCTCCCAAACGATAACACTGAAACTATGTTTGGTGGTGTTGATCGTGTCGATGAAGCCAGTGCTTTTGATAATACTCAACTGGTATTGCACCCATTGTACAACAGCGGTATCCCATATTTTAGATGGAATGTACCTTATGTCAAAACAACCGGCAGACCAAATACAAACCATTATACATCGTTCTACGCATATCCCATGCCCGTGGTTCCTGTATATAGAATCATACAGTTGATTAATTCTCATTTTAACACAAAATTCAAAATTGGGAATGAATTAACTCTTGGCAACGCAAACAGATTTAACCCTTTAACAGAAGTTGTAGATAAGGGTGTAATCCCGTTAGTAAGCAAAGACTTAAATTATGAGCAACGTAAATTACGCACGTGTGTTCTTTCCGGAATATCATTCAAATATGTAAACACAACAGTCAAGGAGGAGAATGAACTTCACTTCCCGGATGTAATACAGTTTGTTCAAATCTCGAATGGGATTGGAGATATATTTACGCCAGGAATCTTGAAATTAGCAAAGCATGACAGAACAGGAACGACCTATAACAATGTTGGAGTTAAGACCTCTGTAAAGAATGTATCTGTTGAGATAGATGGTTGCATACAAGCCCAGTTTCAAGATTTTAAAAGAAACTCCGTTGTCGATGACGACAATAGACCTATGTTGTCGATATACCAACGTCAACAAATATGGTTCAATACCAGAAGCGGAGGACGTTCAATGGTCCGTTCTTATTATGAATGGGTTGAATTGGATAGTGTTGATGGAGAGACTATAGGCTATAATGGAGATTATAGGGTATTTGAATTTGACTTCGCTGCAATAAATGGAGCGACGCGTCTGTCTTGTGATAACGTCAAAGAACGAGGCGGAGCACTGTTATTTGTTTTCAGTCATAGGCTCAACAAGATTGTGTCTATGCAGAAAGACATAGAAATCTTTCTGAAAAACAATGATAGATGTATAGTTCCTCACAAGATAGATGTTATTGGAAATCTTCCGGATATTGGATGTCTTTCTTTTATGAAATCACTGTTCTACATGATGGGTGCTTTTCCTTTCGTGAACCGCAATAATGAAATCATACCGAAGTTCTTTTCTGAGATAAAAGATAATCTTCAGTCCGGTAATGTTCTTGATTGGTCATCAAAACTTCCCGGAACCGCGTCAGATTTACCAACTGAGATAAAATTTTCCACATCTGATTTTTCTCAATCAAATTACTATTTGATGAAATCTGATGATCTTGAGGCAGAGTATGACCCAGAGGATTTGGATGATGATGTGTATGATTCCGGAATTGGAAATCTTATTGTCGAGAATTCGACACTCGGCATAAGCAATACCGTAATCCAGCTTCCATTCTTTCCTCCGTATATTCTAAATAGAAAATATCCAACATTTGAAACCGGGGATACTATCAAGTGTTGGACATTGGCTGATTCTTCCGACCCCAAAGAAAGAAATATCATCTATAACCGTATTGAATTTTGCAATCCAGAACCTGCCTTTGGAATAATTAAAGACCGTAGCACGACCAAAGAGCTAAACACTGGAGAATTGGTTGAAACCGGTAAGGTTATGACTATGGAGGTGTGGAATGGATTCAAGAATCTTACCTCAAATGAATCGTATGCTTATCTTCAAGAAATCATCCGTAAGCCTTTCGTGATAACAGAAGATGTGCGACTTGATGAATTTGATCTACTTGATATAGACTATACTCGTCCAATATATCTTGACAAGTATAATTCCTATTTCGCCATAGTATCAATCCAACGTGATACCAAGGGCAAATGTAAATGTGAACTACTCAAACTTCCCGAATAAGAATAGATATGGCAGACGATGTAACAACCAAGATATTAGAGATTCAAGTCAACTACTCGGATGCGTTGACTAAGATTGCTCAATACCGTGTTGAGATTGAGAAAATCAAGAATCAGCAAAAGGAACTGAAACAGCAACTCAAAGACGGGCAGATAACGCAGGAAGAGTACCACAAGACAATGGAATCCTCTCGGCAGTTGACTTCGCAGTACAACGATGCTGTAAGCCTATTGAGTCGACAGGTCAAGAATCAGCTAAAAGCTCAGAAAGAACAAGAGGGTTCTCTTGTTCAGCTTCGTGCTGAGTTATCTAACCTTACCGCAGAGTATGATAGACTCAGCAGAGCAGAGAGGGAAAGTGCCAAAGGAGATGAATTGAAAGACAAGATTAACCGTCTGACCAATGAACTGAAGTCCTCCGAGGAAGCGACACAACGCTTTTTCCGCAATGTCGGCAACTACAAATCTGCCCTTGTTGGAGCTGGAGTTTCAACACAAAGCCTTACCGATGCTCTCACCAGAGAATGTCAAAATGCAGATGACGCTAAAAAAGCCAATGAGGTTCTTGCTCGTGCCATTGCTGCAATAGATCCAAATGCACAAGGGGCGCAGGAGTCCATCGACCTCCTTAACAAAAAGATTGAGGAGAATCAAAGGGTCATTGATGAGCATGAGGAGTCAAGTTCTGCTTTGTTTGATGCAATGTCTGATTTGACCGGAGTAAATCTTAACTTTGGCAACTCACTTGAAGCCTTGTCAAAAAATTCCGCTGGTTCCATGATTGAAGGTTTGACAACCAAGGCGAAAGCGCTATGGCAGACGTTACTTGGTCTCTTGTCGAATCCGTATATCCTTACATTTCTTGGCATAGCCGGTGCTGGTATGGCTATTAAGTGGTGGTATGACTACAACAAAGGGTTGGTTGAGGCTACTCGACAAACTCAGGAACTGACCGGATTGACAGGAGATGCTTTGAAGGAATTTCGTAATGAAGTCCAAGGAACTGCCGATGCATTTGGTAAGGAATTTACTGAGGTCCTTCAATCAGCCAATACATTAGCACAGCAGTTCGGCATATCTCAGCAGGAGGCTATAAAACTTGTGCAGGATGGTTTCATTGCCGGTGCTGATGCTTCCGGACAGTACCTTGACATCCTTCGTGAGTATCCCAGTCATTTCAAGGAAGCGGGACTCTCTGCGAGCCAATTCATTGCCATCACAGCTCAGTCAAGCAAGATGGGTATTGTTTCAGATAAGGCTGTTGATACCATCAAGGAGGCGAATTTAAAACTTCGTGAAATGTCTGATGGCACCAAAGAAGCACTGAAAGAAATTGGTCTTGATGCTAATAAGATTCAAACCGAACTGGCTAATGGTAGCACCACCACCTTTGAAGTGATGCAGAAAGTCAGCGGCAAGCTCAATGATTTTGAGGAAAGCAGCCCTGTTGTTGCCGAAGCAATATCCAACATCTTTGGTAGTCCCGGAGAAGATGCCGGACTGAAATATCTGCAAACCCTCAAGGATATTTCTTTGAATCTCGATGAGACAAAAGAAAAGGCCGGTAAGTTAGCCCAACTCCAAGAGGAGCAGATGAAGAGCCAAATTGAGCTTGATAATGCCATAGCATCCATCTTTGATGCCACTGGCGGTTCTTTTGAAGAAATGACCACAGCGGCAAAGACATGGGTCAACAATGGCATTGTTGCAATGATTAATGGTTGCGTTGACCTCTGCAACTGGTTCATTGATTTGTATAACAACTCTATGATGTTTCGTGGAATGGTTCAATCTATTGCAACAACATTCAAGATTGCGTGGTCTATCATAAAGAATGTCGTAACACTCATGGTTGATGAGCTTATTGGACTCGGACAAATCATCAAAGGCTGTCTGACCCTTAATTGGGATGATGTAAGCTCCGGATGGGATAAGTTCAGAAAGGCTTCAATCAAGGCAGTGAAAGAAATTGCAAGTGATACATACGATGCTGTAAAAAAACAGATGAACGAAACCTTGAAAGGTCAGGCTGAACATATACAGCTTGATTTAGGAAAATCACAACGACAGCTAACACCCACAGCAGAAGGTGGAGAAAATGGCAAGAACAGTAAGAAGAAGTCTGGAAAAACCACATCCAAAGATGCTGAAAAAACGAAGCAGGCTCAAGAGAAAGCAGCTAAGGAAGAGGAGCAACTTCTTCGTAAGGCAGAAGATGAATTGCTCAAGATAACTGAAGAAGCGATTGCAACTCGTCGTAAAAAGGTATCCGCTTCTTATAATCGGCAGATTGAGGACTATAAGAAGAAGCTGGAAACAGATAAGACCTTGACTGAGCAATCTCGTCAAGCCATCTTATCAATCATTGATTCCCTTGGCAAGCAGAAAGAGGAGGCTCTTAAAAAGTTTGATGCTGAGGAAATAAAAAAGACTATTGAGCACCAAACCAAACTCCTTGATTTGAAGTTGCAGGCTGTCAAGCAGAGTACTGATGCCGAGTATGACTTGAAAGTTGAGCAGTTGCAAAAAAAGGAACAGCTTGACATTATTGCTGCCGAACAGGAGTATAAGAACGAGGAAGAAAAGCAAGCTGCTTTAGCTGCAATCCGGGAACGCTATGCCAATGAAAAAGTCAATCTCGATGATGAGCGCAATAGACTCTCAATAGAGAGAATGAAAGCTCAACTTCAGAACGAGATTGATTCACTTCAGTATGCTGAATCCGAGAAGGAACTCCGTCGAATGGAGGGCTACGAAATGGATGAACAGCATTACAAGGAATGGCGTGAACGTGGCTTGGCTGAGATGGATGAACATCAGCAGCAGATTCTACTGAAGCAGGAGGAACTGGCTCAAAAAGAATTGGATGCTCTTGTCAATCGTGGTCAGCTTGCAACTCAGACCACAGAGGAATATGAAGCTGAAATAAATGCTGCAAAGGAACGCTCTGCTCAAGCGCAGAAAGCTACGAATGATGTAATTATCAAAAATGAGCAAGCTAAGGTAACAGCCATGAAAGCAGTTACCTCATCACTGACCGGATTGCTTGATACCATTGGCGAAAGTAATTCAGCCTTTGCCAAAATGTCAAAAATCATCACTCTCGCCCAGATTGCTATTGACACTGGTAAGGCTTTATCTGCTGGTATTGCCTCTGCATCCTCAATGCCGTTCCCTGCTAATCTTGCAGCAATCGCCACGACTGTTGCAACAATCCTTGCTAATATTACGACAGCCATAACCACAGTCAAGTCTGCAAAATTTGCACAAGGAGGTAAAGTTACTGGACCTGGTTCCGGCACAAGTGATAGTATACCGGCTATGCTTTCCAATGGAGAGTTTGTAATGACTGCGGCTGCAACCCGGATGTTTGAGCCAGTGCTGACTGCAATGAACAATATCGGTAAGGGTGTGCCAATGCAGGTAACTAACTCATACCGCACGATTGAGTCCAACGAGGCCCTTACCCAATCCTTTGAGAACGCAGCGAAAGAAATTAAACCTGTAGTGTCCGTAGTTGAAATTACTGACGCTATGGAGCGAGTGGATATGATTGAATCACTTGACACATTTTAAGCCATGAATAATTACGAAATACTGAAAACCAATGAAAGTCTCCTTCATCTTTTAAATAAGAATGGAGTTAGCCTAAGTGATGTAAACAATCTCTCGCTATATGATGAGTATTGTGAAATGAAACGGCAAGGGTTAAAGGTGAGATATATCGCCATAACCCTCGCCGAGAAATATAAGATGACAGACCGTGCCGTTTTCAAGATTGTTAAACGACTCAGCCAAGAAGCCTCACTTTGATGTTACACAGGGTGGCCGAATGCTTTGATAGTATCCTCACTATCTCTGCCGGAGATTCGTTTCCCCATTGCTTGTTCAATGCGGTCAAGAAGTCGTGTCGCTCGATCAATAATGAAACCATCAAAGTTGTCAGCTTTGAGCAGGTCGAAATCAATTTTATGAGAAGATATGGCATCTCTCATCTGATCCTGGCTCAACCCCTTGTTTGCCATCGTCCCGATGTATTCACTCGGAGCACGACCTCCAATAGAGCGATTGGTGCTTGCATAGATTGGAGTCTTATTGATAACGGAGTTCCATTTTGATTGCTCGTAGTTCTGTTGTTCGCAGTAGTTCCTTGGGAAGATGTGATGGATGTCTGTACTCTCATCAAGATAGGTCGCAATATCCATCTTGTCTGCACTCATAAAGTCAAGCGGGGAGTCTTGAAGTATAATTCCCATTACCCCATTGTAAGCAGCAGAGTTGCGTGTTTGCATTGTTAGCAAACGCCGTGGTTGGAAGTTTGCCCGGATAACAGTATCCGGCATTCCATCACCTGCAATTTGCTCAAAGACTCCCGTTATGTCAAGTGCATACCTTGATTCGTTGGCTCCGCCGTATAACTCTCCGAAGACTCCACACCAATACCATTGTGCTATGATGTCTTTGTTTGTCTGAATTGCGAGGTTGATACCTGCCCCCTCCGCAAATGCAAAGATAGCAGCCAAAGGTACCAACTGGGATGTATATGGAAGATTTTGAGCAGAGAATACTCCTTGATTGATAAGAAAGTTCGCTGCTTTAATAAAGCCATTCACAAGGCTGTCGCGATTAGCCTTGTAGTCAGTAAGCTCCAACCTCAATACGTCTCGCTTCTTACAGGTCACAATTCCTTTCCCAGCTCGGAATGCCTTGTAATTTACAAGCAGAGCCATTGCAGTCAGGAATGTGGTGTTTTCCACAACTTTCAATAAGTCCCCTTGTTTTGACTTGGCAAATATTGTAGAGATAGAATCCCAATCATCACGAAGATTAAACTCATCAGCAGCAAAAGTCGCCGTGACAAGCTCAAAAACTGTCAGTTTAACTCCGCCTGTATTTACATTCTCAAAGATTTGGCAGACAGCCTCCTTTGATGTATCTCTACTGACTGTAATGACCGGTATCTTGTAAGCTATGATGTTACTTAGAACCTCCTTGTCAAAGCGGTCAAAGAGTTGCATCCCTTCGGTGCCATGTTTTGCTATGAATCCGAAAGCCCACGACCTAATTTCGGAAGATGATAGAGTCAAGTTCAAAGGGAACATCATTGCCTCATATTCCTTGTCAGTGGTCGATAAGTCAAGTTTTATTGTCCGGCCGATGTCTTCTGTCAAAATTTTTTTCTCGTTGATTGACACAACTGCGTCAAGTCTATCCTCGGCAGGATCGAGAGCCTTTCGGATGTCAAGATAGTAATAGCGTTGGATTTTACGTTCCCGACTTGTTGGTTGACAAGTCTGAACTGGCTGCTGACTTTTGAATACTTGGAATAGCGTTGTCAGTCGTTGCTGACCATCAAGTACGAGATAATCCGGCGAAGATGTTGGATTGACTACCCCGGTAAATGGACGATAGGTGAATCTAACTGACCCACCGCCTGTCTCCAGAAACATTGCGGCACCCATAGGAAATCCGGATGATATAGATTCTATGAGTTTACATATTTTCTCATCATCCCATACCCATGAACGCTGAAAGTCCGGCAACTGAGCTTTGCCAGATTCAACCAAACCGAGGAGGTCTGTCAAATCCCTATCATTAGAATGTACTGCCATGTTGATTAGAAATCAGATTCAAATGACCCACGTTTATCCACTATGACCGCTTGTTGGAGCAGTTTATACTCTTTGCCAAGGAATGAACCGATTTTATCCTTTTTCCATTCCTTTTCATAAGGCTTGTTACCATCAAGCTCGATTCTAATTTTAGTAATGCCATCGGATATTAACTGGGTTATTTCCTCGGGTGATACTTTATATGGCAGAGTTATTGAGAATGTTTTTACTACGATGCCTCCTGCCGATTTCACATTCCCGATAAGGTCTTCAGTGGTGGATTGAGAGAATCCGTCCAAAGTAAAAATCTCTCCCTTGGATGTCTTTATTAGCATCCTTGCTCCAGCCGGTGCTGAAATAGGTTCGCTTGATTGCAGAGTCGCATCAATGAAGTAGTTAGTCACTCCGTCTTTTATTGCCGCCGACATTGACATAGAAAGGATTACCTTGTCAGAAAAACTTCTAAATGTTTCTGAGGAACATCCAATTAGTCTTAGACCCGAATCCTCCACTTTATCATAACTAATTTTTTGTGCTGAAGCCCCGACAGCCATTGCTAAGGCGAGTGCGAGACAGTACATCTTTTTCATGCGATATATGGGATATTGTTAATAATTTTGTACCGCATATCGCTCATCTGCACGACACAACAAAAGCGTGGACTGACCGTACACTTCCGAGGTATCGCCAAACACCTGTCTTACACATACGAGTTAGTCCACGCTGTGCGCGCAGACGCTAACCGTAAGCTCGTGTAAGACTGTATTGAAATTGGCGATTTCGGAAGTTCCTTACAAGCTAACGCTTATGTCTTCAATGTCGGTTGAAATCCGCAGACTTACCGCCGACGAGGATATGAATATGCAAAGTTAATCATTTATGCTGAATAGCAGGTCAATTAGCTATAAAAATTTTGCACCAATGATAATGATTTTTCTTTGATATAAATTTTGTAATTCAAAAAAATATTGCTAAATTCGCAATACAAAATAACAGTTCAAGCAAAATGAGAATAATTTCAGCTCGTACAATAAGACAATACTACGAAGCACATCCCTCATCTAAAACCGCGCTTCAAGATTGGTCCTCTAAGGTCAAGGAAGCAAACTGGAACTCCCTTGCTGATATGAAGCGGACATTTAATTCGGTTGACTATGTTGGGAACCAACACTACGTTTTCAATATCAAAGGAAACGATTACCGGTTGGTTGCTGTTGTTAAGTTCACACCAAAGTTTGTGCTTATCCGTTTTATTGGCACACACGCTGAGTATGATAGAATTAAGAACATAGAAAATATTTGAGCCATGGTAAAGATTGAAAACGAAGTTCAGTATCAAGGTGCTCTCAAACGAGTTGAGCAGTTGATGCTCAATCTTCCTGAAGACACCCCTGCCGATTCTCCCGAAATGGTCGAGTTGGAACTCCTCGGCAACTTAGTTGCCGATTATGAAGAGGCTCATTATGCCATTGAAGAGCCATCGCTTATAGATGTAATCAAACTCCGAATGTATGAAATGGGATTGACACAGGCTTCTCTCGCCAAGTTAATTGGTGTAAGTCCCTCTCGCATTTGTGATTACATGAACGGCAAGTGTGAGCCGACAATGAAAGTCGGTCGTGAAATCAGCCGAAAATTGAATATCAGCCCCGCTATTGTGCTGGGAGTATAGTTACTTCGTAATAGATAAGACAAAGCGTATCCAAAATGGGTGCGCTTTTGTTTTTGCAAAGATGATAATACTAACAGTGATTTTGTCTTATCACAATTTGTATATATGATAATTTTAAGTTAACTTTGCGATGTAGAAAAATACTACATCAGCAAATGGAAAAAGATAGACTGCAATCACATCCCCCTCTTACAGTTTTAGTTACTGCGTGTGGTGCTCAATTTATGCCTGGCATTGTAAATTGCCTTGTTGATAATGGAGAACGCCACATCAGACTTATTGGGGTCGATATGGAAGATGACGAGACTCTCGGCGATATGTACGATTGTGTGTATCGTGTTCCCAAAGTTAGTGACCCAAGATATGTTGACCAGATTCTTTCCATCTGTGAGAAAGAGGTAGTCAACGTATTGCTCCCAATAATGTCTGCGGAGCTGTTGCCTTTGCTTGACCGGCAGAGTGACTTCGACCGCATTGGCACTACCCTCATAATAGGAGACCGAGAGTCTATAAGCATTTGCAACAACAAGCTCAAGTTGTACGAATTTCTGAAAGAAAAGCACATCAATACACCAAAATTTGCACCCATACGGAAAGCATCGGAATTGCTTCATGCTTGTGAATTGATAGGATACCCCGAAGTCCCAGTTTGCGTTAAAGCTACTGAACTCAGTGGTAGTAGGGGCATACGCATCATTGATCCCTCTAAATCCAGATTCGACATCCTTTTCGGAGAAAAGCCAAACTCTATGTTTACTACAATGGATGAACTTCAAATCACTCTTTCCGAAAAGGATGAAATGCCAGAAATGATGGCAATGGAATATCTTCCCGGAGAAGAGGGCTCTGTCGATTTGATAGCAGACCATGGGAAAATCATCTATGCGGCTTATCGAGAGAGTAATGTCAATATTGCAAGTATTCCGCAGGTTGCTACTCTTTCCCATAATGAAAAGGCATACAAAATAGCTTGTGAAGTCGTGTCAGCTCTTGGCTTACATGGAAGTGCAGACCTTGACTTTCGTGCTGATAAGGATGGTAATCCAATTCTTATGGAAGTCAATCCTCGCACTGCTGCAACGATGAGGATATTCAAAGAAGGTGGATTTAATATTCTGTATTTGCGAATTAAACAAGCACTTGGAGAAGATTTACCTACTGTCCTATATCGAAAAGGCATTAAGATGAAGCGACGCTACTTAGAAATGTTTTCGGAGTAATACGAATATACCATTACAAGACAATGAAAATCCGCAAAAAAATACTTGTGATAGCACCTCATGCAGACGATGAGGTCCTTGGTTGTGGAGGGTATCTACTACATCAACGTGACCTTGGGGCTGAAATACGAATCGTTATTGCAACCATTGGAAGTATGGGGCATCGACAGGATTGTATCACACGTGCTAAGGAACTAACTACGGTTTGTGAAGAACTGGATGCCGCATTCATGATTATGTTTGATGGTAAAGACGCATTGCTTGATACGATTCCCTCCTATGAAATCACGAGTCGTCTTGATATGATAATTGATGACTACCGTCCAGATGAGGTATTCGTAAATTATCGGAGTTTGCATCAAGACCATATCAAACTCTATGATTGTGCCCTTGCATCAATGCGTCTGCGAGAGGGTTATGCACCCAAACTTGTTGCTTTGTATGAGTATCCGTTTGCAGTTTGCCACATTGGAGAGATTGGCGGAGGCTTTATGTATCATGATATTTCCGACTGCATAGACAGTAAGGTTAAATTATTCGAGATGTATGCTTCCCAAATTCGCACCACTCCCTCTCCGCTCAATCGTGACGGCATTATGGCTCTCGCTCGTATTCGTGGTGTAGAATGTGGCACTATGTATGCTGAGAAATTCTATATTCAGAAAATAGTCGTTTAAAATCTGCCACTATGAAGAAGTATGACTACTTGATTGTCGGAGCCGGACTCGCAGGAGCAGTTCAAGCATACGCCAAAGGGGTAAGAGAGAAAGCCTTGGTTGTAGTTTTAGAGAAAAAGAACCATATCGGTGGTTTCTGCTATGATCGGGAAGAACATGGTATTCTTGTACAAAGACACGGCGCCCACATCTTTCGCACGGGTCGCAAGGATGTCTGGGACTTTGTGAACAGTATTTGTGAGTTTGAGCCATTCATCAACTCTCCAAAGGCATTGTTCAGAGGGAAAATGTACAGCCTCCCATTCAATATGAATACGTTCTACGAACTGTTTGGAGTGACAACTCCCAGCGATGCCGAAAAAGCCATTGCAAATGATTGTGTACACCCGGTTGATGGCAAGCCACGCAATATGGAAGAATTTGTTCTTTCCAAGGTTGGACGGAAGATATACGGAACTTTGATTAAAGGATATTCTGAAAAGCAATGGGGACGTCCTTGTTTAGAGCTGCCGGCTGATACCATGGCTCATTTACCGATGAGAATGACATTTGACAACAATTACTACAATGTTCCATGGCAAGGGATTCCTAAGCACGGCTATACCTCATTCCTGGAATCTCTAATTTGTTGTGCAGAATTGTATCTGCGGGCAGATTTTATCACTCAGCGAGAGATATGGAAAAATAAAGCTGAGCACATTATTTACACTGGTCGTTTGGATGAATACTTTGACTATTGCTATGGAGAACTTGAATACCGTTCAGTCCGCTTTGAACACGAATGGCTCCCTAACTGCTCTAATAAGCAGGGGGTTGCAGTTGTAAATCATACTGACGTACATCCTGCATACACCCGGAGTATTGAACACAAGCATTTCCTCCGCTCGCAAGTCAACATTCCCGGCACAGTCATATCATACGAATACCCATCACTCCCGTGTAAAAAGGCAGCTCCCATATATCCAGTCCTTGATGAAAAGAATCTTGCTTTGCGTGCAAGATACCTTGAACTCGCTGACAAAGAGGAGAATGTTACATTCTTTGGTCAGCTTGCCGAATTTAAGCCCTATGCCATGAGTGAACTAATTGAAAAGATATTATGAGCGAAGAAAAGTCCAAAAGGAGAATAGAGGTAGTTACCAAGCAGGTATCTATACTTAAAGACGAACTCGGCAATCCCCGAAAGATAACAAGGAAGAAAGCCTCCGAACTCCAAGAGTCTCTTGAAACACTTGGAGATTTCGGCATTATAGTAATTGATGAGAATGACAACATAATTTCCGGTCATCAACGTGTAGATGCCCTGCAAGGGCTTTATGGTGATGAGCATGAGGTATTATGCAAACAACTTATCGGGTACTCCAAATCAGAACTGAAAGCTATCAATATCAAAGCCAACACTCATTCCGGAGATTGGGACTTGGATAAGTTGGCTGAGTGGACCGCTGACCTCCACGTTGATCTTGGACTTGACCTTCCCAATGCAGTTGACCCTCACGAGGATGTCAAGATTAAAGACATGGAGTTGATTCCCTACGAGAAGTATGACTATGTAATGATAGTCTGCCGTAGCGAGGTGGACTATATGAACTTGACTCAGGCACTTGGTCTTGATGGCAAGAAAGTAGTCGTATGTAAAACCAAAACCGGAGAGCGAAAGATTAAGGCCCGTGCTATTTGGTATGACCAGATGAATGCAACCATAGTTCCTAAAGAATCCCATCATGAATCCAATTAATGTATTGCTTACTTGCTCATCGCATCATGCGGTAGGTATAATAGACTGTCTGAAGAATAATCCAGATAATGTTCCTGTCAAAGTTTATGTCACGAACTGTTACGTATCAAATTTGCCTCCTGCAGAATTATGTGACGGTTCTTTTGTGGTCCCACGCTACACAGATGAAAACTATATTCCACAGTTGGTAAAAATCTGTCAGGAGCAAAGTATTGATATCATCATTCCCACTTCGTCAGGAGAATTAGATCTTATGGCACGTTCAAAGCCAATCTTTGAAGAAATAGGAATCAAGGTATCGGTTGCATCGCTTGAAGCTATAGAGATTGGAAACGATAAATCCAAGACCTATGAAAGATTAGGACAATATATGCCAAAGCAAGTGGTGGCTCACAATGCTAACGATGTGCTCTCATTCTCTCATGAAGTGAATAAGATGTGCTGCAAACCTCTTGACCAATGTGGCGGGCATGGCTTCGCAATCGAGGATGCTTGCAAAAGTACGAACCCCTCATACTTTCACGGATACGGCAAGAAACACTATGTTTCATTGTGGCAGATATGTAAAGCTGTCGAAAGTGTTGACTATCCGATGATTTTGCAAGAGTATGTCGATGGTATGGACTATGCCGCTGCAGCGGTTGCTGTAAATGGGAAGATGGCTCACTTTTGCGGATGTGTTGCTACTAAACTTGAATTTGGAGCAACAATGGAGGGAGAGATTTTAATTCAACCCATAGCCCGAGAACTGACTGAGAAAGTCATTGAGGAATTAGGTATTGACGGAAATGTTAGTCTTGACTTCATTGTCAAACCGGATGGGCGTGTTTATTTGTTGGAAATAAATCTCCGGGTCAATGCTTCATCACAGTTCTATGCTAAAGCTGGTTGCAACCTTGTATGGCTCCAATGTAAGCAGTTGATGGGATACGACATCAGCAAAGAAAAAGTAGCGATTGATCACGGATTACAAATGGTCAAGTATTTCAACGCACATTATTTTCACAACTAATATGAGAGATTTCTCCATACTCATTCCGTCACTTTCTCCAAAGAAGTTTGATTTGATAAATTGCATCAAAGATAACGACGATGGTGTGAATGTTAAAGTGTTCTGTACTAATTGTAACGAACAAGACTTACCTCCGGCTGATATGTGCGACGGAGGTTATGTCGTTGTTCGCAATGACCATCCCGATTACATTCAGCAACTCCTGGCTCTATGTACAACGCTAAAGATTGATATCATAATTCCAAGGTTGACAAGCGAGTTGGAAATACTATCTTGCAATGTTGACGTGTTCAATGCCATGGGCGTTAAAGTTGCGGTAACTCCTTACGATGGACTTACTATTGCTAATGATAAGTCCCGATTGTATTCCATGTACTCAAATTGGATGCCAAGACAAATGATGGCTCACACATCAGACGATGTGCGAATGTTTGCAGAACAATGTCCTCGATTCTGCTGTAAGCTCCCAAAATCTTCCGGAGCAGTAGGTTTTGCTATTGTCGATGATGAGAAAGCGAATGATGTTACTTTGTTCCACGCATACGGATACAAACATTATATTTCCACTGAACATCTGTGTCATATCATCGACACACAGAATCTTGACTATATTCTGCAAGAGTTTATTCCCGGCAATGATTATACCGTAAGCCTAATTGCAGATAATGGCAAAGTAACACATATTGTAGGCTATGTTGGCTACGAAATGGAGTTCTCGTGTATCATGTATGGGGAGATATTGCCAAACGATAAGGCGTTTGAAATTTCAGAGAAGATTGTGTCCGATCTCAATTTAAGTGGTAATATCGGACTTGACTTCATTCTCACACTAGAAGGCGATGTGGTTTTGCTTGAGGTTAATCCCCGAATGAACGCCACATTGCCATTTGTAGCCAAAGCTGGCTGCAATATGCCATATTTGCAATGTAAGCACCTCCTTGGTTATGACATCAGCAACGATGGTAAAGATATTCAAGTTGGACTCAAAATGAGAAAACACTATGTCGCAGACTATTTCGTTTAACATCTATGTGATGTCATATCGCAGAGCCGATACAATATTATCCAAGAAATGTTTCAATCAATGCACCTATGTTGTACGCGAAAATGAAGCAGATGATTACAAGGCTGCCGGTGTAACCGATATGCTCATTATTCCTAATGGTGCCACATTGAATTGTGGTTCTCCAGTATGCGACTTTATGACAACATTTCATTGGATTATTGAAAATACTCCGGAGGATGTTATAGCCATTTGTGATGATGACCTCAAGACATATAAATATCGACGAGACATAGCTATCGACATATTCGATGAGTTGGAGAATCCAAAAGATGTTGTAGAAGACGAGTTAGTTCGTATGGCACAACTTCTTGTTGACCTCAATCTCGGCTTCCTGTTCACTCAGCCGGCATACCAACTATACAATTACACACAAGAGTTTTGTTTTAAGGGTATGACTGGTTCAACTCGTATTGTGAACAAAGCAGCGTGGAAATGTAAGTATGTCCCCGGCGATGATGCCATGTCAGATATTGATATGGTATATCAGGAATTGTTGATGAACCGAATCGTCTTGCAACCTCGATATTTCCACGGTGTCACGCCTCCAACGCTCACAAACAAAGGTGGGACAGAAGATAGTTCCCAATCTGAGAAATTATTCCGAATAGCAATGAAGAATAAATGGGGGCGCTACTATAATTTTGGCTTCAAAAAGAATCAGACAACCATTAATGTAAAACGATGATAAGTCCTTGATATTAAGGTTGTTAAATTTGGATAATTCGCTAATTATGAGTAACTTTGCTTAACAATTAAACACCAAAAGAAATGTCAAATATGCTGTTTACTCATAATGGTCATAATATGTTTGATGTATCATCCCTCATTCAAAAAGCATTGAGGCGCGGTGATATGGAGTTCTCATGTTATGCCGCACACGAAATGATGTATAAGTTCCGGCCATATCTTTGGACCAGGCTCTTTGTCACATCGGCAGAGGATTGCTATGATCCTGTTTCCGGACGTCTCCTTTATCTTCGCAAAAAAGATGCGGAGATTAAAGACCCTCTGAACACAGTCTACCTCTCCGAAGCGGTCAACCTTCTTGTTAGGACACGAAAGAATCGTGATTCTGACTATTTCGCCTGCAACTTTGTATGTTCCAAAGATAAGATGGATTTTCCCATGGGGGACTCTCCACTTGTCACAAGGCACGGTCATGATCTTAAAGAAATGACAAAGGCACTGAAGAAAGCTATCTTTGACTTTGATGAAATTAGTATCGGATATGTCGCTTGTGAAATATGGTGCTGGTATAAGAAGCTGTTCTGGATAGTTGCCAAGGATGTTGCTAAAGAACTTGGAAGTGGTTTGTTGGCACGGGATATTCTCGCTCTCCAGGAGATTGATATGACATACAACACTAAGAACTCCACATGGATTTATATGTGTAAAGCCATCACAATGTTCTTGCATTGTCTGCACGATGGTTCTACAGATATATTCTCCTATCCCGATATGAGAGTTGTTTATGACATCACAAAATTCAACGAGCAACGTAATCTTCCGAATTATACATACGATTGTCATACCCGCAAAGGAAAAGCAATGGGGTTGACTGTATTCGATTTTCGCATTTCAGAGCAGACCGGGCTGAATCCTCATATTCAAGGATTGTATGATGATTTGGAATGGGCTAACTCAACCAAATGGAATGCTGAGGGCAGAGGCGAAGACTATAATACACCTAAATTGCCTCGACAGATTCTTGACGATGCAAACAACGGAATTTTTCACACATCACTATTCGATATATGATCCCGGTTAATAGAATTGAAACTCCAACATACTTATATGATGAGGCTGCTTTTCTGAAAAATGTTTATGATGTGATTAGCATTATCAGAAGCCGTTATCGGAATTTCAAACTTGCGTACAGCTACAAGACAAACTATTTCAATGGGATTCTACGTGCAGCAGATGATGCAGGACTTTATGCCGAAGTAGTATCTCCACAAGAATTTGATGATGCCTCGTGGTTTACCAATGGCAACTTGAACCGAGTAATCTACAATGGGGTCATCCCGGATTTTGAAAATAAGATAAGAGTCGCAATGGCCGGCGGGATAGTCAACATTGAAAATATGTTGGAGTTCCTGCAAATTGACAACTATGCCAATGCCACTAACAAAGTTGTAAAGATTGGTATTAGGGTTAACTTTGACCTTGACAATGGCTTAACCTCAAGATTTGGTTTTGATGTCGATGGGGATGATTTTAAGAAGATTGTTAAATCGTATTCTCATCCTTTAGTAATTGTAGATTGTATTCATTTCCAATTTGGCGGTTCAGCCGGAGGACTCCGTACTCCAAAAATATTTCGCAGGCGTGTTAGCAAGGCAGTAGAAATTGCCAAAATGTTTGGAGCAACCAAAGTAGATATAGGTGGCAACATCATCGGGCGTCTTGACAAAGATTTCACAGACCAGTTTCCCTATGATGTCCCTACAATGGAAGATGTCTGCTATGCTATTGGGGATGAAATGGCTCGTGTATGCCCCGATGAATCCATTGAATTGATTGCTGAATGTGGCTCTGCTCTTGTTACCAACGCAATGCACCTGCTTACCACGATAACTAATGTTAATGTTGTACGAGGCAAGACATTTGCAACTTGTGATTGTCGCAAGTCTGATGTTGGGTGGAGTGCTAATCGCTTCATCCCATCACACAAGTTTTTCGGTGAAACTACTAAAGAAGTTTCAGATGCTATCATTTGTGGTTGTGAGTGTCGGGAAGAAGATGTTATTCTTCGTAAGTACAGCGGTCCATTAACTACCGGCGGGAAGATACTCATTAAGAATGTCGGAGCATATTCATATAGCATCACTAATGACTTCATCACATCCGGCTGCAGCAAAGTAATATCTATCGAGGATGTAAGATTCTAATCGAACATCTGTCGCAAGTTGACACCGTTGGCAATAATGTCACGGTGTCATTTTTTATCTCTATTTTGCTCCATAGATAACACTAAAAATATGTGTAATATATTGAAAATAAATGAGTTAACACATTGCTAATCAGTTTATTATAGTTATCTTTGCTATACAAAATAACACCTTAAAGATTAGAAAGTTATGAAAGTCAACCGTCGCTCAATAATGAATCACATATATCGTGAAATTTCCGATATGACCTCACATATATATCGGGATAACGATTGGAGCGCAGTAAGTGTGCTTTGCCAGAAAATCCGGCAAGTTCTCACTCTGATTAGCGATGACCTTGAACTTATTATTTCAGTTCCCAATGGAGGTTATCGTACTTCGCATGATGGTATGAGTCACTGTAAGGAATATTCTCTATCCATCGAGAACAATGGTAAAAGCATCATTGGAGGAACACTAACAGCTCATGCTGCCGGTAGTGTGACCGACCCATTTGATCGCTATGATATGACAGTTGTACTTTGGAACTTATAATTTGTAAAGAAATGAAATATTATGAAATTGAAAATACTCTACGTTGGCGATACTTGGTTAAGTAGCAGTTCTCTTCAACTTCTTGCCGTATGCTCAAGTGTTGAGAAAGCCATAGAGCTTGCCAAACTGCATAGTGAAAATGGTGAAGAACCATTTGAGGATACCGATATTGAGGAAATGAAATTGAATTGGCAAACCTATGGACGCGATGAGAATTATATGATTTGTGAAGTTGGACTTGATGAATTGGATTGAATTCCATCATTTGCACCAATGATAACGAGAAAAAAATAATTGATTTCTAAAGTTAAACCACTGAAAATAAATGTATTACAATTTTGTCAACTCAATTATTATTGGTAACTTTGAATATCCAAAATAACAATCAATTATAACGAAAAAGATGAGAACCAAGAATCAGATTCAGAACAACATAGATGCCATACAGACAATAATGGTATCACTTGAAGAGCAAATGGAACTTCTTGAAAAGGAGTATCAGGCAAATGCTATCAAGGCTTTAGGCAAGCGTTGTGAAGAATTTGACAAGATGAAGACCTCTCTCAAAGACGCATGGGATACACTCAATAGTCTTCAGCACATGGAGTACGATTCCACAATGAGAGAATAATAGCTTAATATGCAAATAAGAAACAACCTAAATGAATAGAATATGGATAAAAAGATTATTAAGGCACTATTCTCTGAAATAGCAGCCAAGGACAATATCCGCCCACTTATGGTTGGAGTCCACTTTGAGAAAGATCGGTGCTATGCCACTGACACGCAAGTTCTCGTAGTCTATAACGAAAGTGACCCTCGCTTCGTTGACAAGACCATCGGTCCAGATGGGGCTGAAATAAAGGGTAAGTATCCTCCTATCGACCGAGTGATACCCAAGGATGAGATAAATCTGTTCAAGGGCAATCTCCCACAGCTTTATCGGGCTCTTGTATGGTGGGGACGTCAGAAGACTAACCACGCAGAAGATAGGGTCGTTATCGGTAACCAGACATTCGTGATGTCAACATTAAAGCGTCTGCTCAGTATGTTTAACCTCACATCAGAACTATCGGTTGCCAAATTATGGCTCAATCATGAAGCTCGTGCTGCCAAGATAATCAGTGAAACATTCACAGCCATTCTTATGCCTTGTAAGCCGGAGGAAGAAGACATGATTGATGCAGAGCGAGAACCCGAAACTCCTGTGTGTGTTTCATACGCCAATCTTATCAACACGTTTGCTCTCGAATCATCCAAACCAAAGGAAGCCACTCCATCATCATGGGACTGGCTATAATCATTAACCTAAACTCACAATAAGATATGCACCAAGTAAGAGATATCAAAATCGCTGAAATCAAGACCAGCGACCTCAACCCAAGAAAAACCTTTGACCAGACATCTATTGAGGAACTTGCTCAGAGTATCAAGGAAAATGGTCTAATTAACGCCATAACACTCCGCAAAGTTAAAGCAGAGGATGGTATTAAGTATGAAGTAATTTGTGGAGAACGCCGCTATCGCGCAGTCAAGTTCCTCGGAGAAGAAACCATCCAAGCCGTAGTTAAGGAACTTGATGACAAGCAGGCATTCGCTTGTATGGTCATAGAAAATCTACAACGTACTGACATCGACCCGATGGAGGAAGCGGCAGCTTTGAAATTCCTGTACTCGAAGGGTGAGGTTCCCATCAAAGAAATTGCCAAAATCATTGGCAAGAGTCAGAGTTTCGTTATCAACCGCATTCAGTTGAACAACACTTCAGAGGCTTTCATAGCCCTCATGCGCGAGAATATCATCAACCTAACACATCTTCAAGAAATCTCTAAGCTGACTCGTGAGCAGCAGGATACACTTCTTGAATCATGCTTCCAACCGGCACAGATTGAGCGTTGGGGATTCAAAAGCCTCACGGTGGATGTAATCAAAGAATGGATTGATGAACACGTAATGTGTCACATATCATCGGCTCGTTTTGACCCTGCCGATGAAACATACAAGGCTTGTCAGTCCTGTATTGGCTGCAAGTTCAACACAGCGAGCAAAACTGCACTGTTCAAAGACAAGGATAATCCTCGCTGTATGAAGATGCAGTTGTTCCGTGCCAAGAATCAGGAAGCAATACTTAGGCAGGCAAAAGACCTCGGTCTCCCGGTAGTATATGCCGGCACCGCTGAAGAAAACAAAGAAATCATCAAGGCTGCTCAAGAATATTTGCTTTATCCGCAACCTCTCGGCAAACGAGAATACCTCGTTAGACCCACCCATCCGGGAGAATGTTCCGATCCGAATGATTCAAAGTATAAAAAGCGACTGGCTAACTTTGAACGAATCAATTCCGTCTTTGAAGATAACATCAACGCTGGTGTCGTTATCAAGGTCTTTGAGATAAGCTACAATGGCATTCTTTCCGGAGAAGCCAAATACCTATTCAATCTTCCTGCCGATGAAATCGGACACGTTGATGAGACAGATGAAACCAAGGCTGAGCAACTTTCAATGTATAAGAACGAACTCCGGGCCGCAAACGAAGCAAAGCAGGTGGAGAGAATAGAACGACAGCGGGCATTTATAGAATCCTCGCAATACACGGCAAAGGAAACATCGATTGATGCAACTGAGGAAAATGTATTCCTCGCCCTGCTTGTAAGTCGTCTGCCCCAAGACTTTCGCAAGACGGTTGGGCTGGATTACGAAAGTGCCATTGATATAACTTCTGCGTTTGACAAACTCAACGCTCAAAAGAATGTCATAATGCGCGAGTTCATCCGTACAAGCCTATCCGACAAGTCTGTCAGCTATTCCCCGGCATTTGCCACACTGCTCGATGTTGTTCTTCGCCAGAACTTCGGTTCGGATGTAGAGGCAATCGACCAGCAACTCACAGCCGACTATGAAAAGAAATGCCAGGACTATGAAGCCCGCATCAAGGCATTGGAATCTGAGTTGCAAAGTAAGAGAGATACAGTTTCGGTTGTCATTCCGGAAGAAATCTCTGCTGAAACATATTCGGAAGAATCATCCGTTGGGGCAGTGGAGTTGGTCGCAGAACCCACACCCCAGGAAGCGGTAGTTGTCTAAAGTTGTCTTTCATTATCGGGGAGGTTAAAATATGTTCCTCCCCGATATATTTTTGCAATGGCTGAGATAATACACTGAAAAATAAATGAGTTAACGCATTGTCAATCAGTTTATTATAGTTATCTTTGTATATCAAAAAGCACCATAAAGATAACGAAAAAGATGATAAAAGTTAATAAATCTAAGTTGTTCAAGGTAGCTCATGCCATCCTTCGTAAGTCAGAGGTCACAACTTGGTCAGAAGCACTCAAAGCAGCATGGAAAGCAATGAAAGTCTATACCAATATGCTTATCGGTAAAGTAGAGTTTTCCTTCCGAAAGGTTAACGGAGAAGTTAGAAAAGCTGTAGGTACTCTGCATAACCTTAACTACTTCGCCAAAGACAATCGTACAATCTCTAACAAAAATGTAGATGTCATCTGCTTTTGGGACTGTGAGAAACAAGCATTCCGTTCATTCAAAGCATCAACCCTCATTGATACAAACTATGGTAAAGCAACAGAAATTCAGTTTTGAAGAAGTTAAGGCTGCAGAGAAAGCCCAAAATGGAGGTCGATACAGGATAATCTGCAACCGCAACATTGATGGAAGAAAATGTGTGTGCTACGCAAAGGAAGTCAAACTTGGAAATAACAGATATTGGAATGTCAAGTATAAAATTGACGGAAAGATTGCAGAGACATTCAATGAGTTGGTCAACGCAATGTACCATATAGCAGTTGATCTTGCGTCCAATCTTTCATCCATCGGCACCTCAGTTGTGATGTGGACCTATTAACAAAATATAATATGCAAATAAGATGATACGAATATCCGTTTACGATGACTACGGCAACAAGGCACTTGGTCGAATGTTTGACTCAATCGAAAAAGCCATCTACTATGTGGAAGGCGTAGTAGATGCTTTAGAAGCATGGCGTGATGTTTATCTTAACATTGAAACCGCTGAACCCATCATTTCCAGACTTAGTAATGGAGAAATGTTGACAATTACCGAGAGAGATAAAATCGACAATGTGAAAGAAGCGTATCGCATCTATATGTATGATACCGATAGCCATTTCCAAGACCCAGAATGATATGGAACTTACCGAAGAACAGATTTTCGCTATAATTGATGATATTTCATCGAAACTTCAAGAAATCATTGACAATCCAATGGATGAGTCTGATTTGGAGTGTGAAGAGGATGATTATGGAAGATGTTACCCTTATAGTTCCGGCTCAGTTGATATTGAGCTTGAAGAAATATGTTATGACGGGCTTCCTGGACTAAAAGATGCCGACACATACATAACAGCCAAGGGCAAGGTTGACTATTCATACTACGATGATTATGACCCCGGAGATTATTGGACCCCTCCTGCCGGCGGATGGGAGTTGAGAGATTCGAGTGGTTCAATCAATGAACTTGAAATAGAGATATACGCTCTTAATCCCAAAACTGGAGAGTATGAGGATATCAAGGTTGACGAATCGGTGAAGAAACGCATAATTGAATCTGTCAACTCCAAGGTTGGATGTGAAGTTGCTAACTAAATATACACTGTAAGATATGGAAGATTATGAAGATTTGCTTGCTTCACTTGAACAAGCGTCAAATGATTTGAATGATAGAATTCTTCACTCCAATGGCAAATGGGTTGTTGCAGCAAGTAATCATGTTTTTCTTGGAATAGGTAAAGGCATTAACGGAACTGGATTTATTGTTCGCAATCCCATATCGAGCAGCCATGGGGTTGCGGAGTTTGGTAGTCAAGAAGAAGCCTATCGCCATACGGACCCATACCTTGTTGATGGAAAAGGGAAATACATCTTCAATGAGCCTGTTTCTGCGGTAGAATATTACAACGAAGAACTTTTGTCTGCTAAAAATACGATTGAAATAATCGTAAAACACCTTAAAAGTGCTGACAAATCCAATCAGCAGGCTACTGATATAAAATAGTAGTTTACAGAGTTATCAACTACGCAAAATACTATCTCTCAATAAATGAGCTGCCTTTGGGTAGCTCATTGTTATTTTCGAGGGTTACTTATTAGCTTTGATTGTTTGATGATAGCTTTTTTTGTGACGACAGTTCCATTCCCGCTTAATCCTGCATGAAGCAGATAGTTTTTGGTCGCTCCGACATCCTCTTTGGTAAGAGTTGTAAAAATTGCCGTTATGCTGGAGAAATAGTAGTCCTTGCGTTCTCCACGAGGGAGGGTGAAAAGGTGAACATGGATGACTTTAGCCATAGGTATATTCCATTTAACGATTAGTTGGAACAAAATTACAAGCTGAAAAACTAAAATAAAAGCATAGCAATCTGATGTAGGTGAACATTGACGTTCAGCTTGTTACTTACCATATTATCAACTGATTTGCCATACCCGATTTAACTTTGCAATCAAAGAACTATAACGTTATGGCAACCCTCAAAATTTACAACGACATCGTAGGCGAAGATGAAAAAATCATGCTTCGCAACTGGGAAGGCATTGACGGTGTATGCTTCAAGGACATTGACGAATTTATCGGTGCAATGGATAAAAACGACAATGATATTGACATCCGCATTCATTGTCGCGGTGGTAACTGTATTGAGGGATGGGCTATACATGATAAGCTTCGTCGCTCGAAAAAGACCATTACTTGCACTGTTGAAGGTGAATGTTCCTCAATGGCAACCATCATACTGCTTGCAGCCCCACTTGAAAGACGTTTTGCACACAAAAACGCCCATTTCTGTATCCACAATCCGGCTCTCATGTGCCCGGAACTTGATTATGCTACACGCTTAACCGCTGACGCTCTTGAAAAGAATATAAGTCAGTTGTCAACTCAGGCAAAAGCTCTACGCGAGGAACAACAGAAAATCCTCAATCTCTATGTTCAACGGACAACTGCAACTCGTGCAGAACTCCAATCTCTCATGGATGAGGATACCTACATCACTACTGAGCGTGCTATGGAAATGGGCTTCATCAGCAAAACACTGTCCCCTCTTACCGCACATAAAACAAGAACTTTCAATATTAAATCAAAATCATTAACAATGAACAAAAAGACAGTCAAAGTGGAAGCGGGCGTAATGGCTCGACTTCTTGCAAAAGCAGGACTTAGCAAGCTCTCTGACCTCAAGATGAAAGCCCAGGTTGTCACTGCCGCCGACGGTACTGAAATCACAGTTGACCGTGAAGAAGGTGATCCCCAGGTTGGCGATTCAGCAAGTCCCGACGGTAATCATGTTCTCGATGACGGTACTGAAATTATCGTTGAAGACGGTGTAATCACTCAGATTATCGCTCCCGAAAGCTCCACATCTGCAGAGGGTATGGACGAAGATGAACTCGTTGAAAAGGTTGCAGAACTCGAAGAAGAAAACGAGGCGCTGGAGCAGGAAAACGAGGAACTCAAAGAAGAGCTTGAAGCTCTCAAAGGCAAAGGCGCCCGCATCCTTTCTGCCAATGACAAGGTGATTCTCGCCAAGGTCGGCAAGGCAGGTGGACTCGATTGGCTCAACAAAGTGCTCGCGTCCTCGTCCACATACACCGCTCACAATCGTCGATTCGTAGAAACTTCCCCGGCCCGTCGTCGCAACGCAGGCGAAAGCTCTACCGCTGCTGCTATCCGCAAGCAAAAGGAGGATGCAGAAGCCAAGCGTGAAGCCCGTCGTCGCAAATAAGCTCCAGTTTCCCACCATTTAACAATTAAGTAATTATGAATTTCGGACAATTTACAGTTGACAACGGTGCGCTTCGGGAATTAGGCGAACTCCTGTGGCTGACCGCTTTCAACAACCCCGACATTGAACTCGTAATGTCCCAGCGTACTGGCGTTTTCAACGGCCAGAAGCTCGGCTATATTGACGATATGGGTGATGTCGGTAAACATCAGTCCGGCTGTAACCCTACCTATGACAATGTAAATGTCAATGGTGTTCAGAAGGAATGGGCTCTTGGTCCCTGGCAGATTCCTCTCAAAATGTGTTACGATGAGCTGGAAAATACTCTCGCAAAATATGGTCTTGATTGGGGGACTAATGTCGCCAATCTCACTGAAACCCCATACTGGACCGAAATCCTTATGCCTCTGCTCCAGCGTGCCATGATGGAAATGTATTGGCGTATTACCTTCTTTGGTGATACAGATGCCAAAAACATTGCCGACAGTGGTCTGCTTACTGCTGGTATTAATCCCAAGCTATTCACTATGTGTGATGGTTTCTTCAAGCGTTTCCAAGCTATTACCGCAGCGAATAGTCATCAGCTTACTACAATCGCTGCTAATGCTGAGACCACCTATGATGCTCAGAAGAAAGCTATCCGTGTGCCAGGGGTTGCCATTGATATTGTTGACAACATCCTTTCTGATGCTGACTCCCGCATCTTCTACAAAGAAGATCATGCTCTGTTCATGACTAACTCTCTGTTCAAAGCCCTTCGTAACGATGCGAAACGAATAAACAACCTTCAGCTTGAAGTTTCACACGTCACCGATGGCATCCAGATGTCCTCTTACGATGGTCATAATATCATCGTTCTTGATGTTTGGGACCGCATGATCAAGAAGTATCAAGACAACGGCAAATCACTCAACTGCCCGCATCGTTGTGTGCTGACTTCGCCGCAGAACCTCTTCGCAGGTACAACCGCAAAAGATGCCATCTCCGATGTGACCGTTAAGTTTGATGACGTCACACGTCTGAACCACATCTTCGCCCAGTCCAACATTGGCACTCTCGTTGGTGAAGATGCTCTCGTCCAAGTCGCATACTAAATCCAGAATAAAGATATGTCCTCTCAGAGTTGTGATTTCAAATTAGCCGCAGACCTTGTCGCTGATTGCGACAATGCGTCTGTCGGTGGTATCAAGAACACTGGTTACATCCTCAACTACGATGATGTTGACTTTGAGTCTTGTGTCCGCGATGAGAGCAATCGCTTTATTCTTCAGAATCTTGTATTGCAGACTGGCAAAAAAGCCTATCGTATATATGTACCCGGGAAGAATCCTTTCACGGGTACAAACACTACGATGGTAGCCGGCAACTACCGCAATAAGTTTACACGAACTGCTGGTATTGTAATACTTGACAATGGTCCCGATGTAGTACGCGACATCATTGACCCACTCGCCAACGGTAAATTTATCATTGTGCTTGAAAATAAGTTCGCCGGTAAAGACGGTAAGAACACATTTCAGGTTTACGGCTTTGAGCAGGGCTTGTCTGCCACTGCTCTTGTCGATGACAAATTCTCTGAAGAAACCGACGGTGGTTGGTCAGCTACCTTGGAAGAAAGCAACGCTCCTTCGCCCTCGATATTCCTGTATAACAACAGCGTGGCAACTACACGTGCCGCACTGCAATCCCTCGTTACTGGCTCAAAAGTCTAAAATATGGATTACGAGTCAACAATACTCCGGTTAAGAGAAATGGAAAGCCGTTATAACGACGGCTTTTCTACTCTTGACCGCTCGTTTCTTGATGGACTTCATTTTGACCTATTTGGAAGAGAAATCACAAACAAAGGTTGTGGAGACTGTTACAGAGACGCATATATCCAAATTTTCACAAAGTTAAAACGTGACAAGAAGATGCCAAAGAAATCAGATTTTATATTGAAGCCTGGAGCTGTTATTTCCTTCTTTGGAGAACCACAAGGCTATACCAATGCTAACCTTACGAATGAGGTAGCTATACGCTTCATTGCCATGAATTCATTCAACACGAGATTGTTCTCTGAACTTCCTCCTAACTGGGATGATCTCGTTGCTGAATACAATAAGGCAAATACTCCATCCGCAGCAGATGTTACATCAAATAACGAAGATAGTGGCCATGATCAGCTCATCGCTGAACTCAAAGCAAAGATTGAAACCCTTGAAATTGAGAAAGCAACTGCTGAGACCGAAGCCGATAATCTCCGTAACGAACTCGCTGGTTCCAATGCCAGTCTTGAAACAGCGCTCTCCGAAAATGAACAGCTCAAAGCTGAACTCGCGTCTGTCAAAGAAAAATCCACCCGTGGAAAAAAAGCAAAGACTCCCACTGAAGAAACTCCAGCTACTGAATCAACAGCCCAGTCACTTGATCTCGGCGAGTAATATGATGTTCCCAATATAAGCCATCCTTTCAATGAACGCCAATACCGTCATACGTCCTCCCAAACGCTTCAAAGTGAATTACCTCACAACCCTTAACATTCAAAGTTATGGGTCGGATAACCTGTATCCGCAGCGTATGTGTGACCTTGTTCTGAACAGTCCGACCGGCTCAGGCTGCCTGGACCGTTACCAAACGTTCATTGAGGGGAATGGGCTTCGGAATACTGACTTCTCTGAATACATCTGCAACCGTAAGGGAGAAACGATGGATGATTTGTATCGGTTGATTGCTGAAGATATGGCTCTATATCGAGGGTTCGCGCTTCATGTCAATTACAACTCCGCTTGCGAGATTGTAGAACTTCAACATATCCCATTTCAAGATTGCCGTTTGGAGGAAGAAGATGAAAATGGGGCAATACTTTATATCAATGTGCATCCCGATTGGAGCGGAGAAAGCACTCGCAAAGGCAGAGCTATCAATGTAGAGAAGAAAAATATCAAAAAATTCTACTTGTTTAACCCCATTCAGAACGTAGTGATGTCTCAGATTGAGTCATCCGGCGGGATAGATCTTTACCAAGGTCAGATTCTTTGGTTCAGCATGGATGGGCATTGCAAGTATCCGAAACCAATCTATGATAAAGTAGTTACCTGCCTCTCTACCGATGAGGGTCTTGACAATGTTAAATACCGCAATGTCAGGAATGGCTTTATGCTCGCCGGAATGTTCATTCACAAGAAAGGTGTGACCTTTGAAACTGATGAGAATGGCGTGACGGTTGAGAAAGAGGATGAATTTGATTTCAGTAAGACCCTTGATGTCTTTACCGGCGATTCTAACTGCTGCTCGATTATGGATATAACCCTCAACTCCGAAGATGATAAGCCAGAATTTATCAATGTTGAGGGTACGAATTATGATACAAAATTTACTTGCACTGAAACGAGTACCGTTGAGCGTATCTATTCGGCATTTCAGCAAGAGCCGTGGTATTGCATACGCACCGGTAAACTTGGATTCAGTAGTGACATTTTGCGCCAAGCCTACGAATACTACAACTCGGTAGTGAACAAAGAGCGTAGAGCCATTTCCCGTGCTCTAAAACGAGTATTCGACCATTGGTATGAAGAGGCAAATCCAAGTAACGATTTTGAGATAGAGCCACTTCCTTATGTAAGTAATCAATCAGCCGCTCCATCAAAATGAAAAAGCACCTCATTTGCCCCTCCGAAGTCATTATTGCTGGCAGACCGATGGGAGAAAACATTGACGAGAACCGCTTGCTGGCATATATAACTGAGGCAGAAACAATGTATATCAAACCTGTCCTTGGCGATAAGTTATTTCATTCACTCCTTGCCGATGAGAGTGATGAAAATGAGCAATACGCTCAACTGCTGAATGGCGGTGCATACAATGTAGGTGAAGATATTTTTTCGTTTGTCGGTTTGAAAACGACAATCGCATATTATGTCTTTGCCAAAAATGTGATGGTAGGAGATTTTCAGCCAACCAGATATGGAATGGTAATGAAAGAGTCTGACTATTCCTCACACATATCTACAGCAGAACGCTCATCATGTTACAACGACACGCTTGAAGTTGCAAATACATATCTCCAGGACTGTATCAACTATTGCCGTAGGGTTGGAATACTCAATGGCGATGTAGGTCGTACATCAGCTTCGGGAGGTATTAAAATTCGTAAAATCGGATAACCGGATAACTATGCCCCTCCATAATAAACAACAGCTTTTAGGTGATGCCTCCCAAATACGTCATGAGACTCTTGAGGGGCACAATACCGCTGAGCGTGTCGGAAAGATGTTCCATGACATCATCGAAGCTTTTGAGGAATATTTCCTAAGCAAGATAGATCCCGATACAGCCCAGAAGCTCATCACATTCCTCGAAGGGGTTGAATTTGGGAATTTCATTCCCGGAATAATGGGCCGAGGGGGGAAGATAGATGGAAACGGTGACGGAGAGTTGCAAAGTCTAATCCTGCATCGCTTTCTTGAGGTTCCAGAACTTCGGTATAACCGTGTGAGCATTGAGGTTGGCAACTCATGGAGAGCTCCTGGAGGTGGCATAGTCCAGAAGTGCATTCCGGATAAGGACAGCGATGGCAATCTTCTTATGACCGGAACTGTATATCTTCATCTTGAAGATGGAGAGATTGGCACGGTCGATGTGGATGATATTTGCATGGGTATTTTCCATAATGAGGTTAAGACATCATTCAACTCTAATGTCAGCTACGACGATGGTATAGGCAACTTCCGTTTCGCCGGCTTTTACTCTGTTTATTTCCGTATCACCGAAATACTGAATCAAGGCAATAACTCTGTTTTCCGATATGCTCTGCGCCCGGTATCTGCAAATTGGATGCACTCATTCCACCCAGAAGAAGCCATGCACTTTGTCGGGTATGGAAACTTCTCAAAGAAGGAACGCCAGACAGCTCGATATTCAACTCGCACATACGAGAGGTATCTGAAAGATGTCAATGATTGGGAGTTCACGGCCGCCAACATAGCTGCACAGTTTGGCGATTTGAGCAATCTATCCGTATTCGGAATGGATATGACCGGATACTCCGCGTATCTGAATAACATCTTCATGATTGGCACCATAGAGCAAATGAAAGCCTTGTTTCCAAGAATGGAGATAGATCTGCAAGGCGACCCATTTCTCGCCTACGGTGAAAAGAAAACTGTGACCTGCCGGGTATATCGCGGATGGGAAGAGATAACGGACAAGGTTATAAATTGGATAGTAACCAGAGACACCGGAGACCCGGTTGAGGACGAGGCTTGGAATAATGGGGCAAAAGCCCAGAATTTCAACGGTACCATTGAAATCAGTTTTACCACTGATGAAAACGACCTTGGCACAAATCAATTTGTTGTAAGCACTCTGTTTACTTTCAAGGCTGAAATTGATGACGGACCTCCGGCAGAACAAGAATTAATAATTTAGCAATGGAATCAGGAAAGAAACGCATAAGACTTGAATTTGCACCGCTTAATGTTGCGGTGTCGATGGTTTGTGCCACACCCAATAGTCCGGTTGTGCAGGTGGTAAACACCATCCTCAATCAATATGAGCCAGACCGAACTTTGACCCCTACAGTTCTCCTGCCACAAGTTGTGGCAAGTGCATCGGATGGTTCATGGCCGGAGCCACACTCCAATAGCTTCCTGGCTGAAATGCAGTGGCTGTCCGATGGCGTAGACATAACTACCGTTAAGGAATGGGAAAACAAGTATTCAATCGGCACCGTAGGTTCCACACGCGGTTCTCTCACAATAAAGCGCAACCTAAGCCCAAATGAGAGAATATCCCTCGTGTTCAAGGCTGTGCTTGTAGACAAGCGTACCGGTATCAACTATCCAATAGAGACTGACCCCATTGTATTGTCAAGCTCTGTAAAGAGCCAGGACCAATATACTGTCGGAATCGGTGACTCCCAGATTATCCAATATGATGTGTTCAAGGATAAACTTGCGATTTATGATTATAAAGTTGCACAAGGAATCATATCCGCAAGTGCGTCAGCTCAGAGTGCCGCAACAGATGAGAACGCATATATCCGCAAAATTCCTGTTACAGTATTCCGTGGAGAGAAACCAATCACATCCGGTTTTACCCTCAAATATAGCCGTGTTAATGCAGATTTGTCCCTCACCTCCCTATTGACAACCGATGATGAGGTCATATCTTTCGACAATACCCAAATCACACTTGACCTGCGTCTTTTGACAAAGGCAGATTATTTGATCAAAGTAGTCGCTGACAACCATGATGTTGCTCAGATTCAGTTTTCAGTCAACAGAGTATATCCCGCGTTCTCCATTCGTCCGACCAATGGTATCTCCATAAGTCCTACAGATTTGGAACGAACCGATGTGGCTATGGTTGATTGTGATGGCAACGTTATTGATTATCCCGAGGTGATGCTCCGCATGGTGTGGAAAACTGATTCAAGCACACTTAAAGAAAAAGTCCATAATGAAGGACAGCGGACTGTTTTCCTCCTTTCGTCCACCGGTATAGGTGACAATTACACAAATGATTGGTTGGATGTGTATGTCGAAGCCGATCATAAGGAAGCTCACAGCATCGCCACAGATGATAATGGGGATGTTTTCACTGATGAAAACGGAACTGAATTAATTTTCAACTAAAGACACTTCTATCATGGAATATATAATCGCAGATAGAGAAAAAGCCAGAAACTGGGGATTCTCTGAAATCGGGCACATAGTGCGTGGTAATCTGATATGTCTGAATGAAAAAGAAATCATGAACAGCCTTTCGTTGGAAGGTTCGCTCAAAGAACGTGCCGAACAACTTGGCGGCTGGGTCACCTCCATGTCAGAAGCAAAAATGGTAATGAACAATTCAATTTAATAACCAGTATGAGTACGTACAGCGCACAAGGCAGCATAACAATCAAGCGTCTTAGGAATGGGGATAATTTCTTTATTTCCCTTGAAATCACCAACGGTGTCCCTCTTTTCCAAGGTGTTGACGAAAAGACCGGGACAGCAAATCCCGATTGGACCGTTCCCGCCAATCAACCCATCATAACACCTAAAGTCACATCCGCGAGAGGCAATGCAGTAGATTTGTCATTCCACTCATGGAAATACAATGGTGTCGCTTTGAATTTCAATGGCGCAGAAGCTGATGGATGGAAAGCCGATTCTACCGGCAAGTTCATGCTCAACACATCAACGGGCGCACTCAAAATCGTTAAGAATCTTGCAAGCAAGACTAACTGTGCCAATGATACCCTCACATACGAGTGTGTCGCAACTATCAGCGGTGTAGAATACAATCTTCAGAAGTCAATCGACATCCTCATCCAGACAGTAGGTGCAAACGGTTATTTAGGATTCATCCTCGCTTCAACCGAACAGCTCACAGCCGAAGTGACATCATGCACTCTTGAAACACGTCTTATGCTTGCGGCAGACAATATAACATCGTACTATGTCAAGTGGTATAAGGACGATACTCTATGGAGTGCTCAAAACGGCAAGAAAACCATTACTGTTGGACGTAATGATGTTGATGGAACCCAGCTCTTCATTGCCGAATTCTACAAAGACAGCACGTCGAATACTCCCTTATACCGTGCCGGCGTCCGTATTATCGACACCCTCGACGAGTTTCAAGTACAGCTTGCCATCACGTCTGCCAACAAGGAGGTGGCACCAGGAAATTCGGTTGTTGTAGCAGCCTCTGTAGTGAATATGCGAACAAATACAGTTGTCGCTCCTGCCGGTGCTGTCTGGAGCCTTAGAGTTATGGAGAAAAAGAACTGGTCTGAAAAAAGACGTGTCTCAACAAACACCATAACCGTCACAACCGCCGACACCGATGATCCCAATACGGGTGAACAGAATGATGTCGAAATTCATGCAGAAGTTGACTTCAACTAATAAATAATCATTAAAGCTCAATATCAATGGCAAAGAAAAACCTTGCAACAGCAACAAAAGTCTCTTCTGCATTACGCACCAATAGCGTAATCGTTGAGATTGGAGGTTCTATCAGAAGAATCTCTATTGATGACCTCATGAACGTCATGAACAGTGGAGATGAGCAACTTCTCCGTCAGGTCGCATGGGGAGTTCCGTGTAAGCAGAATCAGACGACCCAATCATGGGGAGTAGTCGGAAATGTCGGAATGTTCCAGGAGTATGCCTCGATGTGTGGTCGCTACCTCGTCACAAATGATGGCAAAGCCGCAAAACTTTCATCCACCAATTCCGGCATATTTGCAGACGGTACCACCCTCGATGAAACCAAAGGACACGTCATGGTGATTGCCCCACGCCTGTATTATATCGGCAAAACAGAAGCATCTTCAGGTGTAACCTATGCCTGGTTCTCTATGCTTCCCATCGGAGGCTCCTATGTAGGCAACTGTAATAATGACGAATATATATGCATGGGTGCCTATCTCGCCGGAAATGTAAGCAATGTGCTTGTATCACGTTCCGGTCTCACTCCTGTTGCATCCCATAACATTGACTGGTTTTGGAATGCGGCGCAAGCTAATGGTAAAAGCTGGGGACTTATCAACTATGATCATTGCAAGTGGATGATGTTTATGGGTCTCGGCAAATATGGCAATCCAAACATTCAGTCCCAACTCGGCTATGGTGTCGGAGGTTCAACCGAAATGGGATGGGACTATTTCGTAGCGTCAGCAGCCAACCTCAAAACCGGAGCCACCAAAAGTCTTGGAGACGCGTGTGGCAACATACCGCTTACCCAAATATCCGCTGACGTCGCCGCCGGCACAAATGCGTCCCGTGTAAACTTCTTTGGTGTGGAAGATTACTGGAACTGGTTCTGGCAGTTCGTCCAGGGAGTGTACTTTGGTAACTCAGAAAATGCAGCACAGCAGGGTAATGAAATCTATATTTACGACGGTAACCGTATGCCTACGCAGGCTGAGCTTACCACACACCCTGTAGGCAACTTCAGACAGTTACAGCGCGTGACAGCTTCGGGATGGATTCGTGAGCTTATCCTCGGAGAGAAACTTGACATATTTGCCAAGCTCACCGGTGGCGGCTCTACATCCTATTGGGGTGACTATTTTTGGTCCAATACCAGTGGTCAAGTGCTGCTTTGGGGCGGCTCCGCGTCTTTCGGCTCGCGTTGCGGTCTCGCTTCTGCGCCCTCGCATGACGCTTGGTCGGTCTCGCACGCGTACGTCGGCTCTCGCCTTGCTTACTACGGACAGTTGAAATTCATGACCGGAAAGGAACTGATGGCTGCTGTCTGAAAGAGAGAAACAAAAAGAATATTAACCAGTTGAGCAATCGGCTGAACAACGAACTTTGACAAACTGAAAAATCCTCAAAATCCGACCGCCTTCCAACCTTCGGCACGTCAACGGAAACGGGAACGTGATTCGCAGAATGGAACGAAAGCCGACAGGCGCGGTCGGTAGGTAGAGGGGGATGAGCTGCTGCTTTGGGGCGGCAACGCGAATAACGGCTCGCATTGCGGTCTCGCTTATGCGAACTCGAATAACGCTTGGTCGAACTCGAACGCGAACATCGGCTCTCGCCAAACTTGATATGAAGCACTTTGAAAAGTGCCCCTCCATATAATCCCCCGAGCCTTGACCCCGCTCCTAACTCGATTCGAACTGGGCGGAGTAGCCGATGAATTTCATCGACGATGTCAAAAAATCTCGTAAGCGATAAGGTCCTTTTTGCTGAGGACAAGCGGAATTAGTAGGTAAATCTCGAACCCTCCGGGCTGGACATTCAAGCAAGCTAAATGCTAAGATACTCGTGAATGTTTATAATCCGTCTGTAAAGACTTTAATAGTTTGGCAATTATTTCAGTGATTTTTCAGTGGTCGCATTTTTAACCGGTAAGACATGACAGACCAAGATTATCTGAAGCTCAAAGTATGGGAGATTGATTGGGAATCCATGAAAGATTCTCCCGAAGAGATTGACCGCATATTGCAGTTGCGGGTCAATGACTATGAGCGACGCATATCTGAGCGCGGAGGCAAACGACCCAAGCGCGAGGGATATGTGATAGAGCGTCTTGCCCTCATGTCAAACCTGCTGCTTGCAGACATCGAGGCTCAGAAGGGCAAACTGAAGGAGAATCGTGGAATCCGTAGGCACAACCAACGACAGAATAGAGACCTGCGCTTATTGCAACTGATGATTCTTACTCTGAAATTTCCTCCGGCACATTACGAAATCATGTTCCGTAAGACAGATGCCGGCAAAGTAAGAGAGATAGCCAAACAGAGATATTTTCCATGGAGAATACTTCACCACGACATAATGCTGGTTGTAGGAGAACGTCTTTATGGTAGTCTCATCATGGATACATTTGCTTGCATAAAAGGGAAAGGGCTTCATTTTGGAGTAAAGAGACTCAAGAAATTTATCCGTCTCAATCCTGGTTGCCGTTGGTATTGGAAGACTGATTTCAAGAAATACTACCAGTCCATACCTCATGAGGTTATCCGTAATGGACTTGAAAGCAAGGTTAAAGATAAGATGTTCATAAATCTTGTTGAGGTCACGCTGTTCAGTTACGAAAGCTCAGATTTAATAGTAGACTTGCTTGAAGAAGAAGCACTACGGAAAGAGAGGTGTGCCGATTGGAGCCTATATAAGCCAACCTCTCGGCAACTTCGGCTTAACCGGGATAGATCATTTCATGAAGGAAGTGAGAAAGGTAAAGGGTTACTTTCGATACAGCGACGATGCAGTAGGCTTCGCCAACACAAAAGGCGAAGCTCGCAGGCAAATGCGCGACTTCATACTTCTGACAGAAAGTGTGACCGGTCTCGTAGTGAAGACAAACATTGAGCTCGCACCATTGGCAAATATATGTGAAGATGGAAAACCAAAGAAAAAGAAACGCAAAAGACAACGCTCCAAGGGACGGAAGAGTGCTTGACTATCTTGGCTATTGTTTCGTGCCAGGAAATGTCCGTATGCGAAAATCCATCAAACAGACTTTCGCCAGAAAATCAAAAAGAATAAAAAATAAGAAACGGCGCAGGGAAGTCCTCGCATCCTATTGGGGATGGTGTAAGTGGGGCAACTGTCGCCATTTGTGGAACGTAATAACAGACAATGACATGAGTTTTGCAGATCACGGAATAAACGGACGTGTTGAGACAAAGGACGGTAAGAAGTTCTTTGATGTGGAAAAGGTTTCTCTTGAAGAAATAGTGAAAGACCCGATAACGCTCCTTGAGTATGAGGAAGGTGTCAAGACCCAGTATGGTCCCGGAAGAATTGTGGTGAAGATTATCCACAACGGCGCTGAAAAGAAAATCATCACCAATTCGTTCACGATAAAATCAATGCTCAAACAAGCAAAGGAAAAGAATCTATTCCCTATCGAGACAAGGGTTCTGAAGAAACCCATCGAGAAAGGACGTTGGGACTTCTATTTTGAATAACCATTTAATATAACCCGATATGATAAGTTACAATGATTTCGCAGGTGTTCCCGAAAACGGGATTATCTGCAAGGAAGAAGGAGCTGTTCTTCGTATTTATTTTGACATCAAGCCCCATGAGCCTGTTGTCAGCGACAACGAACCGGAGGAACTGCGTAATACTTCGTCCTCCAACGGCTACGTATGCGAGAACGTAAACGTGGCAGGTCGCACTTATTCCGATATTGTCAGCGCTATCGTAAACGACCGGTATTCGGCTGATGATGTGCAGGCTCTTCAGGCGAACTTTATCGAATCCAAGGATTCGGAAAGTAATCTTGCTCCCGAAAAAAGAGAGGAATATCTCTCTGAGTATGCAGCATTCCAGGTATGGAGAAAACGTGCCAAAGAGGTTGCACAATCTGTAATTGAAATGATAACTGAATAACCATTCCCATGCCCTCAGCACAAGGTCACATCACAATAAGACGTAGAGCGAAGGATGGCACCCCGGGTGCGGATGCTGTCCGCTACTGGCTCGTCCCCTCAGCTACGCAAATAAAGAAGTCACCGAAAGGAGAGTACAATCCCAAGACAATCTCTTGCAAAAAGATGAAGTCCTCGGGAAATGCCTCTCCCGTTGAAACAACTGAGGGCGTACTGCAATATCAGATTACTTATGAGGATGGAAGCTCAGCATCCATCCAAAACTATTCTTCTGCCATCACCGTACCGAAAAATTGTCAGAACATACGATTTATATTGAAAATAAACAATATCGAAGTCGCAAGTGAGACTGTCAGTGTTCTTGGTGATGGCAAAGGGATAGTTGATGTCAAAGAATACTACGCTAAAGGAGCAAGTAATACCATAGCGCCATCATCATGGAGCGAAACTGTTCCTGTTCTTGACAGCACCAACAAGTATCTATGGAATTATGAGAAGATATTCTACTCTGACGGAACCTCTGTATCAACCACCCCGGCTGTAATAGGAGTTTTCGGCAAAGGCATATCGTCAGTAACAAATTTCTATCTCGCAACCGCCTATTCCGAAGGAGTGACTTTAATCACTCCCGGGTGGACTGACTCAGTACAAACTCCCACCGCCTCCAAAAGATACCTTTGGAACTACGAGGTGATACTTTACACCGATGGTACATCTGATATAACTGAACCTCATATCATCGGAGTTTATGGAGAAGCCGGCAGAGGAATCAAGGATGTTACTGAATACTACCTCGCATCGTCTTCAAGTTCCGGCGTAACAACCGCTACAAAAGGTTGGTCTACGTCCGTTCCTTCATTGTCAGAATCGAATAAGTATTTGTGGAACTATGAAAAAACCACATATACCGATAACACAGAAGAGAATACTACTCCTGCCGTAATTGGAGTGTATGGCAATGACGGTGTTGGAATTACCTCTGTGACCAATTACTATCTCGTGGCGAGGTTGTCAAGCGGCATAACAACTGGCACTTCGGGATGGACCACATCAGTACAAACTCCCACCGCCTCCAAAAGATACCTTTGGAACTACGAGGTGATTGGTTATTCAAATGGAACTTATACCAATACAGAGCCACATATCATTGGTGTATATGGTGAGAAAGGTGATCCCGGTAATGATGCAGAAAGATATTGGCTTGTCCCATCCGCCACAAGCATAGTAAAGAAGAAAAACGGGACATTCGCTCCAACGACTGTTTCATGCAAGGTAAATTATCAAAGCGGAAGTGGTTCGATTATTGAACTGACAACTATGTTTGTTCGATACAAATTCACATATTCCTCTAATTTGCTTATGAACTGGCAGAAATACGACTCCGGACTGACGTTAAGCGGGCAAGTACAGTCTATAGAATTTGAATTGTATTCTTCGGGTTCTACCAATGGCGTAGTAGCTACCGGCATAGGAACTTGTATTGACAGACTCTCCGTCCCTGTCATTTCAGACGGTCAGGATGGAATTGGCACGCAAGGACTACAAGGCTGCATATACCGACGTTCAAAATGGGCGCTTGGATTTGAGTTTCATAATGATACTGACCTTGATACCGATGGTCTACGATATATAGACCTCGTGTATATTACTACTGTTGCCAATTCCACTCTCCAACGTCATGCAAAATGGTTCAGATGTAGAAAAACTCATACCTCATCAACCTTAAATGAGCCCAAGGCAACCAACAACGGCACCGAGTCATGGCTAAACCAGTGGGAGCCGCTGAACAGCATGGACCCAATATATACTCCATTATTGTTTGCCGATAATGCTATCATTACCCTCATGCAATCTAACCAGTTGCTGATTGAGAATGATGAGGGCGTTATTACTGCCGGCCTTTCCGGTTCAAACAGCGGGAAGAAGATTCGGATATGGGCTGGGTCTGCCACTCCGGACAATGCTCCTTTTAGAGTTGATGTCGATGGAGCGTTTTACTCATCTAAAGCAACAATCTCCGGGAGTATCACCGCAACCAGTGGTCGAATAGCAGGATTCCTTATTTCCGGGACAGGACTGACCAACATGGATGATGATGGCAAGTTCACAAACGACGCTTACATCATCTTCAGAAATGATACGCATAAATGTTTCGCTGGAATCGGTGGCAACGTACTTCCTTCCACATCTGCCATGAGAGCTGTAGCTCGATTTGAAAACGAGGACTACAACGATTGGTGGGGACTCGGCCGTAATATTGCAATGCTATTGTCTGCTAAAAATGGCAATCACAATCATGCTTTTCTTGGAAGTGGCAATGGTAATCTTGATGGTTGGATTGGAGGATATAAGTATAGCAAATTCCAAATCAGTAGTGCTAATACCATTTATGATGGATATTTGAAAATAAGTGAAAATAATAAATGGATAGTCTATGCTATCGGTAAAAGCTCAGGCGTTGCCCTTCCAACCTTGAAATCTGTTCAAACAGCCCTTGCCATAGGAGAAAATACCCCTTTCTGTGTCGAGTTTACAATCGTAGCTGATTTGCTCAGTCAGAATAACTTTGAAGTCATTGGGCGATGTCAGAAAAAAGTTACCGTTAATGGCAAAGAAGAAACTCCATATTACACCGGTGAGTATCCAACTCTTACTCATTGGGATAATGGTAGATGGGACAGCGTTGAAATGGGTGCTGGAGATGCTATAGTATTTCTTTTGATATACGATCCAAACAAAACTGGGTCATTAAACACTTCATATTCGCTTAAATATACAGCAAGAATAATCAACAGACAAAATTAATAGTTATGGAAATAGATTTTTCACGGATAGAGATATTTACAGACATCGCACATCAGAACTGTTCTATTTGTGACTTGCGCACCCAATTTGCCGATGTCATCTACAAGACAGGAAACGGCATTGCTGATCACGCTCTTGCCTTAAAAATATACAATTCGGAGGGTGCGACTGAATTTGATGAGAATGAATGTACGCTCATTAAAAAGTTCTCTGAACTTTGCGCCCCTGCTTTCATCGACGCGATAGAAAATATCTTAACCCATAAAATAGTATAATCATGGCAACAGAATTGGAATTTACAAAAAACGAAGGAGTGTGGAAAGCTGAGGTGGTATCCCCAGGCTCTCCTATTGCCGTTGAAGTTAACCGATCGGCAATCGGTCCGTTCTTAGTCAAAGGCTCGATTAGCGGCATGGCTGAGGTCCTTCTCAAAGACTTCGGTCCCGGAGCATACAAAGACTTGCTCTTTGAGATTGATGTTCCGGAAGGTATAAATCTCTGCTTTACTTCATATACTGAAGTCATCAGCGCTAAAATAGAAGGATTATGAAACGTGAAACGATGGAGGTAATACGCTTTTTCCCGGTTAAACTTCTTAGCCGCATCGAATTTCAGAAGATAGGTCTTTCAAACAACCATAGACGCAGAAATTCCAAGCGACCATCCATTGCTTTGGAAAATGGCTTCTGCTTTCTTCTCGAGAATGGAAAAAAACTCCTGCTTGAAAAAGAGGGATCGAAAGCATATCCTATTATTTCAAAGGCTGCTCCATCACTCTGCCTTGAAAATGGTTATGGGTTGCTCCTCGAAGGCGGAGGTAAGATAATACTTGAACCACAATAATATCATCCAAAATGGAAAATAAAGATTTACCCATTAGCCAACTGGCATTGGCTACCCAGCTCGACGGCAATGAGTATGTGCCGTTTGCAAAAGATAATGGCAATGGTGCATTCCTATTGTCCTTGTTGAGAACATTCATCAGGGATGGGCTTGCCACCCAATCATCTGTGGACGGTAAACAAAACCGTCTCAAAGCCGGCAACGGAATATCCATTTCCCCGGATAATACAATTTCATCTACTCTCGATGTCTCACTGTTCCGAATAGTTGATGCGCTCCCGACTGCTGAGATAGAGAACAAAATCTATCTTGTCAAGGATGCAAATGGTAAAGAAGGAGAAAATGAATACCTTGAGTATCTTTATCTCAACGGCAAATGGGAACTTATTGGCAAATATACTGCAACAGTCGATCTCTCTCCATACATGAAAAAGACCGAAGCGGATACTTTATATGCCAAGAAAACAGAGCTTCCAGACCAGGAAAAACTCGTAGACCGCAAAACAGTCGAAACTATCGCATCGGAACTTGCAGAAGCAAGAAGAACCATCAATTCTATGCAATCCAAGTTGAGCAAGCTCCCGGAAATTCCAATCAGTGATGGCAAATGCTATGCCCTCATGGATGGAGCATGGGTGGTTATTGCCGATGTCACAGAAACAGTTCTTACAATGGAAGATGATTCAGAGTAACCTAAGATTAGTTTTTTCTCATATAACTGTCGGTTCGTGAGAATAGGCAGTTTTGTATCTTCCAATGTGTATAAGTTACATTATAAACACTTCTTTATTTACATTGCTTCTTTGATAACGCATAGTTTTATTTTCCAAGCATTATTCTTGCGGATATTTACTGTGTTAATATTTTGACAAACAGATTATTATTGTTAACTTTAGGTATTCAAACAAAACCTAAAGCCAATGGCAAAAATCAATAAGACTGAACAAGCACTAAGTTTATTCAGAAAAGGGCAATTTAAAGAAGCTCTGAAAATATTTAAAACATTTAGTCATGGATTCTCGTCCGATGAACGCCGAGCAATACAAATAGCATACGAGTGTTATTGTGGTCGCTCGGCGTTCTTTTTATCTCTTGGAATAGATCCGGATGAAATGCTTGCTAAAGCATTATCTATCATTGAGGGCAAGTATAAATCATAACCTTAAAATTGCTTCTTTGATAACGTGAAAAAAACTGCATAAGCAACTGAAAATAAATGGGTTAATTTATTGTTATTCAGATTATTATAGTTAACTTTGTATTACCAAAAACAACCCAATTAAACAACGAAGAAGATGATGAATGACGTTTTTGAAAACTATAATTCAATAAAGGAAGCAAAGGGAATTGAAGATGCTAATGAATATCTTCAGTTTGCAGTAGACATGATGCTTCGCAGAAACGGTCATAAAATATAATTGAAGATATGAAGACTACATACTATATCGAAATCAAAGACACCGACTATATAAGTGGAGGAGTATATTTTCTCGGTATTCTTACCGAGAAGCAGGCTCTCAAAGAAACAGAACGTAGAATCAAGGAATTGTGGCGTTCTAATAAGGAGAGAAATTTCAGTCTTTCATTTAACCTCTGCACCGATGAAGATACTCTTGATATGGTGTATGGTGTTAGCCTATTAAGAGGTGACATCACAATATATGACTATCGCACTGAAACTTTCGTCAAAGATACCTTCCAAGAACGATATGATAGACGAAAAGCAAAATGGGAAGAAGAAGACCGACGCATAAATCTGCTCTCCAAGATTGAATCAGTTGCAGAAGAAAATGGCTGGGGGTGTTACCATTCAGAAAGATATGGAGAAAAAGATAGTCTCGATTTTGAGTTCTCCAAATATACCACTATGGGGCAGGACTTTAATGTATCTGCCATAATGAATGGTTATGATGTAAAGACATTGATTGAGAATGTTAAGTCTGGAGCCGATAGCTATGATCCCGATGAAGAAGCTATCCTTTGTACCGGTCCGGATGGCCACGGAAGAAATGGCGCACCTTATAGACTATCAGATATTATCACGGATATGGAGGAAGCCAAACAAATGTATCAAGAACTGGCTGAAGTTTTAGAACACGCTTTCAACAAAGAATGATATGAAACGCATGATTAATGTATTTGAAAAATACAAGTATAGACACGATGTTACGAGAATATTTGAAATGTTCTTAGAGTTCGTGATTACAGGTTTCGATCAGACTTTTAGCCCGATTGAAAAACCATTGAGTCAAGAAGATGGTCAGATGTGTATTGAATTGATGAATGCTTGGATTCTGACGATGAATGAGAAGCTAAAAAGCAAAGAATGGTATGATGCACTTGGCGAAATATATATGGAATATATCTCCGGAGGCAAGAAAAAGCAGAGCACCGGACAATTTTTCACACCAATGTATATCTGCGACTTTATGACAAAGATAGTCGGCTCAGGAGAAAAGTCTGGAGAATCGGTAATGGATAATGCCTGCGGTAGTGGACGAATGTTGTTGGCTTCACATTCGCAAAATCTTGGAAATTATTGTTGCGCTCAAGATATGGATAGAATATGTTGCCTTATGACGGTCTGCAATTTCATCATCCATGGAGTAAATGGGGAGGTAGTATGGGGCAATAGCCTTGACCCCTCTGATTATCGAGAGGGTTGGAGAACCAATGAATTGCTGAATGTCATCGGTGTCCCATGTGTCAGAAAAATGGATATGATGGAATCCCGAACTTATCGCAGTGGATTGTTGATGTTGCAACAAAAGTCAGGGAAAGAAGGACAGCCGGCAAGTAAACCGATCAATACATCACCGCAGTTAAGTCTGTTTGATGATTATGAGTATGAAGATGCAAATGAATAGAACGGAGGGTACACGATGTGTCCTCCGTTCTTACTTAATACAAGGTCAGAACGTAATGTTCCAGTTTGAGCGTTTCCATATCAAGATAACGACCATAGGTCTGCTCACCATATCCATTGTGGTATCGGTCAGAGTGAATCTCGTGCCACTCGGACAAAGCCTCCCACTCTTCCATAAGAAGCAGTTCGGGAATGAAAACATCCCCGGCGAAACATTCCTCTATCTCCGGCACGTTGATTTGGTCGATAAGGTTGGAATACTCTCTGAAGGCTTGACGGATTGCGTATGCTCTCCAATCGCATACCATGATTTTGTTGTCTCGTTTCGCTTTTGCAAACAATTCCGTGACAATCCTCTCAGCTATTGCCACAAGGATTTCGTAATGTGTGTTTTGTTCCATATAGCATTTATTTGGATTGAACTTTTTGCTGACACTTCACGTCGGTCGCATCATTACAACCCATTGATAAGTATATGCCTATGTCATACGACATTGCAGAACGAATAATATATTAAACCCCAAAACGAAGAAAAGATGCCAAAGAACAATTTACAGGAGCCAGGAATGGCTAAGTTCTACTCGGCAAGATTTGGATTCCTCCACGCTTGTCGAAAGGACGGTAGAATATGGTTCAATCTGACCGATGTCTGCCGTTGCCTCGGGCTTTCCCTCAAACTTGCAGAAGGATGGATGTCAGAATGTAAGTGCCCCATCAAAGAGTATAATGTCAAGAGGGCTAAAGTAACGACCTGCAACCGTTATGTTGAGAATGACGGTCTCTCTACTATCCTCATCCTCTGCTGTCGAGCCATAGCCAATGACTATCGCAGATGGATTGTCAGCACAGTATTGTATTCAATCCTTAACCCGGAGCACTCGTTAGCCATAAAAGAGCTCGATGAGGAAACCTGCAACAAACTGACAGCGCAACAGATAACCGATAAATATATCTCTCGTGCCAGAGAGCGTGTTCCTTCTCCGCAGGAAGATACCCAGCAAATTGGGAAAGCTGTTCCGCTGACACCGAAAGCTCCGGCTTCTGTTGCACAGCCGCAAATCAGACAAGAGGCTGCTGCGAGTAAAGTATTCAAGCCGGCTAATGGTCACCTCTTAATCGAGGATTGGTTCCGACAGGAATTTCCGATTTCGGAGTTCCTTGGATATATTGATGGGATGCTTGCCGATGTCGGTAAATTTGTCAAGAAACTCCCAAAGAAAGACCGTTGGCCCGTACAGCACCGTCTGAATGTTATGACTGTATTCCGAAAAGTGTTAAAGGCAAATGAGGGAAATATCAGATATTCTCCCACACCGGAAAGAGCAGCTTGTATGCACATCGACTGAGACAGTAATGAGGAAGAAGAAACTATGCTCTCTTCCTCATTGCACACTCTCTGATTTTATGTGCAAAAAAAGAACAAAAAATGGCGATTTTTGCGACCAACAATCGACCATATTTAGTCCAGACTCTCCAATCATTTTGCATTTATTAAGATAGACAAAACGACCAGCAAGCAATGATATTATTTACATCTATATCAATAGTTTATGATGAATGTATGCTTCAAAGCGACCAACCATAGTCCAACCGTTTGTGACCTTTTACATTCATAAACACTGCCAAAAACGTATCAAACCGTCCCTACCTAAAGAATATAAGAATATATATTATTTAGAACTCTAAAGAGTTCTTAGTCAAAAACAAGTTTTGACTCTGATGAAAGGGATTTCAAGGTATTATCAAAATTGCAGTTGTAGATAATAAATTGCTTATATGATAACGATGAAAAATCATCAAAAATATTATCAAAAACGCATTGTCAATCAAGAATTATTTATTAACTTTGCAATACGGGATTACAACACCCAATCAAGCAAATAAGATTTACTAAACGAAAAAGACTGATGTTTTTCAACGAAGATTTTATCAATCACTTTGTACAATTCTGTGCAAGAACCTGTCAGGAGGTAGGTGTTACCTCTCCAAGTATCAACTCATGTCGATATGAGGACTTCTTGGCAACAGTAGTTGTCAAGTACGAAGTGCAATCTTTCGATATTCATGAGATGACCGACTTGAAAGTTCGGGTAACTGAAATTGAGATTATTAAGCCCGAAGACAAAGAGCACAATTCTAATATTTCACTTCGACAGCGAGAAGCAGAATACCTGTGCGATGTTCTTGAATCTAATCTTCCTGGCTTAATTGTGACAGAATGGAAAGCGTTTCAGAAAGCAATCTAAGGATTTTAGTCAGAGCCATCAAGAATTCCCTCGCAAGTCCGCTATGTAAAGTCGAGTGGGCCAAGAAACAACGATTCTCAGATGATCCTCATGTCAAGATAATCCTCGCTGATGGTATCAGTTCAGTTGAAATGCCATATAAGGATTTCAACAATATCGCTAAAGGAACAAAGCACCACTTCCCTATGTTAGGAGATAACGTGGTGATATGATGCAAATAAGATATAACCTAAACGAAATGAAAGAAAAAACGTGTATTCTCTTTTTTGATTACTACCAAGTCATCCTCGGAGTAATCATGCTTATACTCCTCACTTGGTGGATTGTATATCACCTTTTCGCCGGCAACTTCAACCTTATCGGATTTATTATAGCTGCCGTAATATGGAGTAGTGTTTTCAATCTGACAAAAATCTCAGTAAGAGACCTCAAGAAAACAAAAGAATCCAAACCCTCAAACGAATAAGATTTATGGAAACCCCCAATTCTCTTCAGCAGTACATAGCTGAGACATCATTAAGCAAGTCGGCACAGGCGACACTCGCCGAAGACCTGGTTGCACAAGTCAAAGCAGGTGCAATAGAACCGATGAAAGCTTTTCTCCAAATCAAGGCAATCTCAGAAGTATGCGGTCAGTTCCTCAAAAACGAGGAAATGGTCAATATGGCAATGACAGCTCTCAACAAATGTGGTTCAGATGTTCCGTCTTATGGAGGAGACAGGCTCGGATTCTCATCAAGAACGAGCTACAACTACGATGAATCGCATGACCCCGAGTATGCAGATCTCTGTCGCCAGAAAGAAATCATTGATAAGAAAATCAAGGCTCGTCAAATGTTTCTCCAGAGCATAGATGACTCTATTGACATTGTTGACAGTGAGACCGGTGAAATGCGTACCATCTTCGCTCCTGCAAAAACATCCTCTAAGACACTCCGAGTAACTTTCGCCAAATAAGCAAACGAGTTAGCTTCCAACGCCGGCGGGCGTAAAGTCTTGAACGATATGCCCGCCATTATCGGAGAAGTAGCTCAGTTGGTAGAGCGGCAGCAAGGAACAGCGGTGCACATGATAACCACCAGTGAAATGTACGGAGTGGTTGGCTTAATCCCCTCGACAGCAGGTCAGCGGTTCAAATCCGTTCTTCTCCACATTATTCAGCTCAGATATGAAGAAAGATATTAAAAAGACAGTAAAACGTAAGGAGTTTGAAATACTCCCTTTGTCGGACACATTTGAACTTCCGACAAGAGCCAAGATTGGCTCGGTCGGCTACGACCTCACAGTTCCAGAAGATGTTTTTATCCCGGCGCATAGCCGTTGTGTCGTTCCGTTGAAGTTCGCCATCAATATTCCGTATGGTATTGAGGCAAAGATTGAGCCACGAAGCGATTTGTCTATTTCAGGAATGGTCGGATATGGCGTCAAGAAAATCAATGTTAAACTCCTCGGCTTCATCCCTTGGTCCCGCGAGAAAAGTGGTCGGCAGTATTTTGATGCTGACGTCCTCGTAGGAAAGATTGACCCCAATTACACCGATGAGGTCAATGTTATTATCAAAAACAATGACGTAGCATTTACTATTAAGGGAGGCACACGCATAGCCCAGATGTCGTTCTACAACATCGGTTCTCCATTCCTTCGCATAGTTGATAAGTTGACTTGTAAAAGCAGAGGAGGTGGTCTTGGAAGTTCCGGCACACATCGTTTGGCAAGAAAACGCCAGAATGACGGTGAAAAACTCCCAGACAATATAGAGGCTCCATCTGTAAGCTCTGAAATGGATATTGCCTCTACTCTTGACACGGCAAATTCAGAGTAACATCACAAAGACATCATCATCTTCATTCGTTTGGTTGCAGTTGCGTATGAGTGCTGAACATTATCGTTCAACTTAATACGCAACTGCTTTATCAGTGAGATAGATAGATTTGGTTAATTTTGGCATTGAAAAAAACAATTTTGCTATAATGAGTTCAAGCTGTATGAATGAATCTAATAATCTTTTTTCCGCAATGATGGCAGCAATGGGAATGGTGTTAAGTGAATTTTACTCACATCTTGCACCATGGCTCCTTCTTGGAATGGTCCTTGTTTTAGTAGATCTTCGTTTTGGCATCCTTGCAGCCAAAAGCCGTAAAGAAGAAATACGGCTATCTCGAATGTGGCGTCGGACATTCAATAAGATGGTCGATTATCTATGCTGGGTGACTGTTGCTGAAGTCTGTAGCCGGACATTCGGGATAACTATCGGAGCTCCGGTAGTTAGCATGGCAATGCTTTTCATTATATATGGAATAGAGTTGAATTCATGTGTCAACAATTATCTTGAATACAAAGGTGTGAAGAAAAAATGGAATTTCTTTAGGCTTGTTGGAAAGGAGGACTTATTGGCAGACGCAGAAGAACAAGATATAGCAGAAATAGCAACAGAATCAGACAATAAACCAAAATAATTCAAAATATGGGAAAGAATTGCCCTAAGAAACCGAAGAAAGGAGGCGGAAAGTAATATGGCTAAGATCGAAGTTATTGTTCCGTTTATTTTGCATTTTGAAGCAGGTGTCTCCCTAAGCTATCTAAGCAAATCTCCGGAAGAAATCTTTGCACAGGCAAAGAAAACAGGACTTGCCAATGATCCAGATGACCGTGGCGGTTTGACTATGTGTGGTGTTACTTATGCTACATATTGTACATATTGCAATAAAAAGAAGAAACGTGCCACTACCGATGGATTGAGGAATCTTCAGTATTCAGAGTGGCTTGACATTCTCAAGACAATGTTTTGGGATAAATGGAAAGCTGATGAAATAAAAGACCAGTCCGTTGCCAACATCCTCGTTGACTTCGTGTGGGCGAGTGGAATCACTGGCATCAAACGTCCTCAGAAAATCCTGGGAGTTACAGTTGATGGCATTGTCGGTCCCAAGACATTGGCCGCAGTCAACACTGCCGATTCAGCCAAGCTGTTTGCACAGATTCATGCTTATCGACTGAAACACTTCGATGAAATTGTTGCCCGGTCCCCTTCCCAGAATAAATTCTTGAAGGGATGGCGTCGTCGAGTAAATGGTTTATGCTATGGCTCGTTCAAGTTTACATAATCTTGCAATTATCCTCGCAGGAATTGGAATTTGTATCATAAGTTTCTTCCTCGGTAAATGTACTGCTCATTATAGTCAAGAAGAGCGAGAAGACTACATTGTTATTGATAGTGTAGAGACAGTTGATATTGTTCCGGACATTGCACCAACGCCCAAGGACAGCATTGTTGTGAGATATAAATATGTTGAAGTCCCAATTCCTTCTACCGATACAGGCAGCATCAATCTTTTCCCATCAAAAGAGACAGAGGATGTTACTGTGACAATCTCCGGTGATACAGCAAGGGTTGAGATTCCAATTTCTCAAAATGTATATGAAACTGAAGACTATCGAGCCTACATAAGTGGCTACAATGCTAAAATTGACAGTATATTTATTAATCGTGTTCACACGTCTATAATGGTACGAGCACCCACTAAGAAGAAACGATTTAGCTTTGGGCTACAAGCAGGATACGGAATGACCCCAAAAGGGTTTCAGCCATACCTTGGTGTAGGGGTTACCGTGAACCTGTTTAACTTTTAACATCACATCTTTTTCGATATAGTTGCGTGGCTATCGTCTGTGAAGATAGAGTCACGCTTTTTTGTTACTCAAAATTGCATATTTGATAACGTAAAACTGCATAAGTAGTTGAAAATAAATTGTTTAACCTATTGTTATTCAGATTATTATAGTTAACTTTGTAATACCAAAAACAACCTATTAAAACGAAGAAGATGGATAAGATAGATGAAATACAATCACTTCTCAAAAAGGCATCAGCATTGCTTGGTGAACTTAATTCAGAAATGAAATATAAGTCCGCAAAAGCCAAGGTTGAATATGCTAAAATTAAGGATGATGAATCAATGGAAGAGGAAGCAACGTTCCTATATACGGAGATTGAAACCTGTGCTTATATAGCACAAGATGCAGAACGTCTAAAAGGTCATCTTGACTGGAACCTCGCTAATAATGACCTGTTCTAATATTAATAAACAAAAGATTGTGTCTCGGAAAAATCCCTACATACTGAAGTGGACCCATGAAGATATGCTTTTGAGTGGAGGCTCCAAACAAAAAGTATTTCTTAATCATGATGAAGCTATGGCTGCTCTTGAAGATGAAATTAAGAAAGTCCGGCTTCCGATAGCTCGGAATGTAATAAGAATGGGGGTTGATACTCACGAATACCATAGAATAGCTGAACTTGAAGTTGTCAGAAATGAAGCAAGAGGTTTGATGCTCTATGGAGTTAGCGAATATTATCTCCGACCGAAAATATGCAAATAAGATTTAACGCCTAAACGAAATGACTGAATATGATATGAATCTGTTCTCTACTTCGGCACCTCCGATTGTATGTGAAAAGAGTGTTGAATACTCCTTGTCGGCTAAACGCAAAGAATCTACTGTTGTAAAACTCAGCTCTTCAGACCTCTCCGAAAAATATGCCAGACAGTTTTACAGAGATGATATTGCCATATACGAAAGTGCGTTCATTATACTACTCAATCAGGCAATGAACACGATCGGATGGGCTAAGATAGCACAGGGTGGTATTGCTGCAACAGTTGTTGATGTTCGACTGATTGCAAAGTTTGCAATAGACTCCCTTGCAACCGGTGTCATTTTCGTACATAACCATCCGTCAGGTCAACTGCAACCCTCACTCCAGGACATATCGTTAGTGAATAAAATCAAGAATGGTCTGAATCTACTCGACATAAAGTTGTGCGATGCAATTATTATTATTCCGGGAAGTGGCAGATATTCGTTTTTAGACAACGGTCGATTGTAATACTCTAAAAACCTGCGTTTTGCGATGAAATATTTTGGATAACGCATTGTCATTCCGCAACTTATAGTTATCTTTACATATACAAAATAACATCCAAGACAAATGAAAAAGACCGTGAAAGTAAGCGATATTAGAAAGATTTCAAAAATGTTCAATCTTTCGGAAGATGAGCAATACTGGCTCAATGATGTTAGCAATGACATCAACGAAGAAAGAGGCAAAAGTAAATATTGTACTCAACTCTCATTTATCCTGTCACCATACTGCCACATAGAAAATAAAGATCGCTATCACGCAATTTGCAGCTTGATTATATATTTCGGCCTAAAAGTTCAAGAAGAGATTGGTACATTATTCAATGAAACCATTCAAGAACTTAGCAACATCCTCAATGCTGACCCTCAATGGATAACCAGATATATTAAGGGGATGTCTTATTCCAATCCTCGATGGGACAAAAGAGTATATGTTGCAGATCAATGCGGATTGAATGTCTTGGAACTAACAAAGTAACAATAACAAAACGAAGAAGATATGAATGAAGATGTAGAAACCAAAAGAGCCTATTCCAAGGATTGCATAATAGAAGTGCTTTCCGAATGGATTGAGGACTTCGGAGACAGTGGTTATTCGACCAGTTTCTCCTCCCGTGAAGATGACAGGGTTCAAATGTTCCCGGCGTGGGGCGATGCAGAAATAGTTCCGAACAACGGAGATTGCATTTTGGAACACGCATATATTCCTTGCATAGAGCTTGCCCCCGGGCACATCATAAATGAAGAAAAAGTAAAAGCCTTTGTTGAGGCAAATATCAAGTAAATGCAAATAAGATGAGAACTCCCAGAAAAACGAAATATAAGACACTCAAAGGATTGCTTAACGCAATCGGTTATCCAGATTATATCTCCGGAGAAGTAATGGCGAACAAACGTGCTCGGTTTTCCGATGGATGGTGGTACAATTTCCGGGTGACAGATGAGGTTGAGAACGAATTTTGGTCAGGAATGGCTCATGTCATTTGGAAGAATCCATCCAAGTTCCAAATCCGCAACCTACGCTACGCAAAAAGTTGGATGCTCCAACGAATGATGTGGGATAAACACAGATTCTCCTATTGTTCCGGACAGGACTATCCATCCGAGATTCGCACAATTCAACGATACGTCAATAACCTCTGATAGATTATGGAATACAAGAAGAAATATAAAAAACAATATGACTACCTGCTGGAGTGCCTGTATGATTCAAACTGGACTCACGAAGCAACTCCGGAAGAATGTATTGACAACTTCATCAAGAAGTTTCATTGCGAGTATGATACTCCAGATAGGCGAAAAGACTATCCGTTCATACTTGACCGCATAGCTCAGTATCTCCGTGGACTCCCATCTTCATGTTCTGTGACATTCTGCACCTATGACATCATCCAGATTGGTAAGGATTGGGGATATGTCACTGATGAGAAGTCGGAAAATAGCTTTGATGAACGATGGTGGAAGATATTAGCTGAACGCATTTATGAAATGGTCCACTATTACGACCGAGAATTTATTGCAGAACCTTATAACGCCACTAATTATGGAAACTGTTGTTGAAAAGGTACCTACATGGGCTTTGTGCTATATTATCAACGGTGATGCTACCGGATTGACTGAAGATGATATAGCACAAATCCAGGACTTCTTTGATAGTTACCGTAAAGGAGGTATGGAAATTCAAATTGTTTCTCCACACGAAGGCAATGAAGGTTACTTTACCCATGTCCCGGCATTTGGACTACCATCAGAAGTAGTTGATTGTGACATCTTATATACCAACATAGAAATATGATTATTACGAATAATCCCAGATTCGGCAAGGAAGTCAAAGTTTGGAATGATGGTTACTCTGATGATTGGACTTATCATATTCGCAATGTAAAAGTTCTTAACAGTTTATTTGAAGATACCCACCCCAAACTTCAAGAACTTGCAGATAGAGAAGCAAAGATTGAGAGAAAGCTTCTCATATTGCTGTTTTCTATGGAAAATGTGTTCCGCATGGTCTATATGTCAGATGACTATTCCATCTTTGATAGATGGAATAGTCACAATAGAATGGACTTTAACCGATGGTATCACGATCAAATCCATGATTTGATTGATGAGATAAATAAAATCAGCATGGAGTATGCAGACCTTGCCTTCCGTGATGGCTATGGATATTGCTTTTAGTTGCTCTAATCATTTATGCAAAAAAATAAGAAATAACAAGTAAAAACTATTTTCAAAATTTGTATAAATGATAATAAATAGTTAACTTTGTATATCCTACAAAGGACATAGCAAATAAGATTTAATAACATTAAACGACACAAAAAGATGTGTGAAATTAAATTCAATGCAACACAGGTTGCAGCCATCTATAATGGTGGCAATTCAGAAGCCAGAGCAATTATCAAAGAAGCTCTCGGTGACAATTTCTCAACCGTACTCCCGATAATGGAGCGGGTAAAAACATTCGAGGATGCCTGTAAGGAACTCGGCGATGACAACAAATTAGTCAGAGCGTACAACAGCGTCAAGTATGGTTACTCTATTTCGCAAGAAGAGCATCCCGACCTTATTGCATACCTCAAGCTCCGTATTATCACAGCCGCTCTCAATGAAGGATGGGAACCTCAATTCACAGAAGATGAGCGTCGCTGGTACGGATGGTACGACATCATCAGAACGGATGATTACGACAATCTTTCCGAAGAAGAAAAAAAGAACGTGCTGCTTTGGGGCGGCTACGCGGGTAACGGCTCGCTTTGCGGTCTCGCTTTTGCGGGCTCGTATCACGCGTGGTCGTACTCGTCCGCGGGCTTCGGCTCTCGCCTTGCATTCAAGTCAGCAGAATTGGCTGAATATGCTGCCAAGCAGTTTGTCAAAATATATGCCGATTTCTGCTTCATTCCATCAACCGACAAGAAGGAATAATCCGCCGTATGCAGTCGATTACAAAGAAAGAGTTTTTCCGGCTGCTGGAAGCCGGGGAGTCTGCAAGAATTGGCTCCCCGAATTATCCCGGCAAAATGGAAGTAAGCGACAATCTCATCAAGGAATTGTCACATAAATCTGAGTCATTGAAATTTCGTAAGGTTGTGTATCGCCAGACCAATGCGATAATGTTTGACAATAAGTCTTGGTTCTTCTTTGACAAACCTAAGAACTGCGATAGCCGAAAATGTTTCAAGACCGAGATTGATGATAAAACATATATAATTCTTGTTGACCATCGGCCGGCGTATGTGAATCCATTCGGTACAAAAATATCTGAGAAAACCATGTTTCTTATCTATCAACTTGTGGTATGAATAGTTCATCAAACATCATCCCTCTTGGCTCCTGCTATGAAAAGTTTATATTAAAGGGATACGATTATTTGTCTCCTCCCACTCGAACAATGAACGAGTTGTTTGGGCTTCCTCCTGTTAAAGGTGTCAATCCAATAGATACAGATGTCGATGATGAGATTGATAAGTTGTCAGAGATTCTTGACTACGATACCTTGTTGAGATTCGGATATGTCCCGTTTGTAATCGCAGAAGTTGCATGGGATTTTGCTGATACCGTTATAAACCTCGCCATTATCAATCGTCAGCACTCTACGAAGAAACTTTGCCGGATACTTCGGGAGTTGAGAAAAGAGTACCTCCGAATGAAGCAGAGTGTTCTTGATGAAGCTCACCTCAACTCTGAGCAGAAGAATATGGAGACATTTGAAGATGAGCTTAATGATTATTTTCATAAACTATATTCCACCAATGTTGATGAGTTGCTGAATGAATATCCAAATATTGATGAAGATAGGCGAATGATGATTGCTGAATCGTATCTATGCTACTTTGTCTTGCAAGCATTGTTCCGATACACATCAAACATTAGTGCCAAAGTTGCCAAAGCAGTCGGTCATCCAATCGGAAACATTCTTCCGGATGAACTTAGGAAACTCTCAAAAGAGATTATAAAGTTTGCTGAAGATTGTCCTATCAATTCTGAAATTATGACAAGTAAAGAATCATTCGTTTCAGAACTTGTCAATTACATAAACGACATCGAATTATATGAAGATGAAAAAGCTATACCAAGAATTGTTGAATGAGTTTTGCTCTACAGATGAGCACCGCATTCAAATTCAGAAACCATTTTTTGATGGTATTGATATATGCGCTACTGACGCTCGTTTTCTTCTTCGCGTCAAGCCCGATGCTTGTGGTTTACATCTTCCTGTCAGTGGACCTAAGCGAATAGAGATTACTCAACCATGTAACAAAACGCTATCTGTAGAGGCACTGATAGAATCGTTCAATCATGTTGACTGCGAGGAAGAAGAAATTCTCGTTTCTCCTGCCATTCCATGTGATGAATGCTATGGAACTGGAAGTGTTGAATACGAATATCAAGATAAGGCATTTCATACATTTTACCAGGAATGTGATTGTCCTGTATGCAAGGGATCAGGTGATAAGGTCAATGCTGTGTATAGTAAGACCGGAAAGATGATTCCTAAGCAGCTTGAACCCATTGCAATAAACAACGTGGCGTTCTGCGCATATCGTTTATTCTGTTTTGTTGACATCTGCCGGCAGTTGAATGTTTCCGAAGTAAAGATAACCAATCCTCGAGAAGCTGAGCCTTGTTTGTTCCATATCAACGATGAGTGTGAGTTCATACTCATGCCGATAACTTGTATTGGTGGAGATGCTAAATATAGCATACAAACGAAATAGAATTAGAAATGCTTCTCACTCCAACGGCGTATAATCTAATGTACCGGTTGCGAAAGAAAGGTATTCTGATTGATACCAAACAACGGATTATCTTTCTTCCATACTTTGAGAAGATTGAAGATTATCCTCAAATATTAAGATTGAGCCGTGAGTTCTACTTTAATGTTCAATATATCATAGTCTGAACATTGATAATCAAAATTTTGCAAATAAGATAACGACTTCCAAACGATGCTTACCTTGAAATATATTATACAATTTTTGGCAGCTTTGATATTTGCCATAATTGTGGTTGCAATATTCTTTATTATTGCCTTTGATGATAAAGAATGGCCTTATGTGTTGTTTAAAATCGCATTGGTAATGATCGGCGTTGTGCTTGGAATTATTGTCTTTTGCTATTTGATGAACCTTATATGACGATAATATGCAATTCAGTAAACAAGACATTCCAAATCTCAATATTGCCGGTAAAGTGGTCGGCATTACGAGCGGTTGCTTTGACTTGCTCCATTTCTATCACTTCAGATTCTTGGAGAGGTGCAAGGCTCAATGTGATTTTCTCATTGTTGGAGTGGACAGCGATATGCTGGTCTATCAGAACAAGAATAAGGTGCCAATGATTCCCGAACACCACCGAATGGCTATGGTTGACGCTCTCAAATGCGTGGATGCTACATTCCGTATGGACTCAATTTCCGACATAGATGAATTTGCTGTCGCTACTTCAGCAACAAAAATGTTCAAGAATCTCCCCACCATATATGGAAATGAGGTCAAGCCTCCTATTGGAGTAAATCTTATTCTCATCCCGGATATAGAGGAAGTATCATCAACAAGCGCATTGATTGAGAAAATACGTAGTGTATCGCAAACAGCAAGTCTAACCAGTAAACCGTCTAAAAATGAATAATAGAGAAATTAAGTTTCGAGGTAAACGTATTGACAATGGAAATTGGGCTTACGGTTATTATGTTTCCATTGCCGACACTCACAAGATAGTTTCATTCAATCCCGATTCCCCAAGTTTTGCAACATACTATGATGTCGACAGTTCCACTGTCGGTCAATATACTGGTCTCATTGACTGTAATGGGAAAGAGGTTTTTGAGGGGGATATTGTCGAGTACAAAAATAATGTTGGCATTGTGACATACTATGAAGGACGCGGACAGTTTCAGGTTAAAGTTAAAGGACAACCACCGATAACCATGCACAACAAGAAAGGTGTTGTCATTGACAATATCCACGACAATACCGGGAAACAGAAAGAAGATAAACAAGCATAGCCTTGGGCGGCTTTGTAAAACCCATCCATAATAATGAAAAAGTATATCGGAACTAAAATCGTATCGGCTGAGCCGATGACTTACGGAGAAGCCTATAAGGAAGGGCTTATCCGAGAGAACTCCTATGTTAAGGAGTATGATGAAGATGCAGGTTATAAGGTAGTATATGAAGATGGCTATACTTCCTGGAGCCCTGCAAAAATCTTTGAAGCAGCCTACCATGTTGCAGAGACAGCACTGGACCAAGAGAACATTGAATCCAAGGATTTGATGGAGCGTTGCTCTAAACTTGGGGTCTTCATCTTCAACCAGAATGACAGCAAGGAGTTCCAAAATCTCCCAGTTGGAACCCGTGCATTCCTCTTAGCTCAGTTCCATATGATGCAAGCGTATGCAGTTCTGCTCAATCTTCGTCTGTCTTGCATGGAGGGCAACGAAGAGTGTCGCCCTTATGGATTGTCATTTGAGCAGATCCTTCCGATGATACGTGAAGGCTTTGCTGTTCGTCGAAATGGGTGGAACGGCAAGGGCTTGATGGTATTCAAGCAGGTACCAGCCCATATCACAAGCGAAATCATTCCCAAGATGCAATCACTCCCAGATGAGGCTAAACGTCATATCCTTGCCGCCGGTGACCATATTGACTATGTATCGCAGTGCCTCATATTTAATCCGTCAACCGGAGAAGCAAACTCCTGGGTTCCGTCAATCAGCGACGTGTTCGCTACCGATTGGGAACTTGTTGTTGATTAAACAACCGTTGTATGGAGGTGTTGCCAATGTCAAGCCTCCATACAACATCTAAACGAATGAACCACCACTATGCCAAGAGTTATAATCCCATCTATGCCAAAAGGCTCGAAGATTGTCAAGTGCCAATACTGCAATGCGATTATTGCTGTTACCCCAAACGATTTTTATTTATGGTGTGGCTCAATAAAGGCTAAATGCCCCTGTTGTGGTTCGGGAACATCAATTTCAAACGGAATAGAATTATGACAATACGCAATTTAGCACAAATCCTGCTGTCCTTACACGATTTAGATAAAGAAGTAAGAGTCTCTGCTAATGATAGCAAAGGGGATATAACTTGTATCGCCCTTGATGGGAACAACAATCTTACTATCGGAACAAGCGGTTACAGCGCGGACAAACTGACCGTCAGAACCGAGATTGAAGTCAAATCACCATACAATCAAGAACCTCAAATATTTTGAACTATGACAGTAAAAGAACTAATGGCAGAACTCGCCAAATACCCCGAAGATATGGAAGTATTAAAGAAATATGATGATAGCGAACATGCTTCTCACGGGTATGAAGAAATATATGAGACATATATTAGTAATCATGAAGTAATTCTTGAATGATATGAAACCACAAATAGCCCTCACCCCCGACCAGATGCACGAGCTTCAGTCCCTCGGATTGGATTGCTCGGACGCGAGTATGTGCTGGTGTCAAGAACCAAATGGAGATGAATACAGATTGTTCATCCATGATGAATACTGCTATGAAGCCGCTTGTTTGAATCCAGTTCCTGCCTACACCTTGGAGGATATAATCTCCAAACTTGATGCAGATATAACCTACAATGATGTCATCGCTAACAAGCCTCATACTTTTGCAGGGCAGCCTGTAGAGATAACACCATGGGAATGTAGTTATAGCCGTTTGGTAGGAGGATTTGCAGCACTTGAACGCACACTCTGTTGTGGATTGTGCTGGGGCAAGACTCCAATGGAAGCTGCATTCAATGCGCTCAAAGAGGTACAAGAATGTTTTCCCGATAAAATCAAAAAGTTATGAGACAGATTAAATTCAGAGGTAAACGCACAGATGGTGTCTGGGTCTATGGCACCAATGTCTATATTCCAATCAAAGACAAGTGGAAAACTCGTATTAACGGCAGTCGAGTAGACCCCGAAACCATCGGCCAGTTCACTGGACTGCACGACCGCAACGGCAAGGATATTTATGAGGGTGATTTAATCCGAGATGATGAGTTTACTTATGTAGTTTATTGGATGGAGGACGTTGCCGCTTTTATGGTTGAAGAATATCACTCAGAATGTGACGCACCTAAGATATTCCTGCTTTCCGATTTCGGTAGAGAGTGTGAAGTCGTCGGTAATATCCACAACCCAGACTGTTCTTGTGGGAAAGGAGGAGCGAAATGATCATCCCGATTGTCGACCTCAAAGGCAAAATTTGTACGGTAACAGCCAAGTGGAGCATATTCTATGGAAAAGAAGTAGAAGTAATATCTTCAGCATATCTAATCATAGATGGCCAACCGCAATGGAACTGCATCTGTAAGGATGGTAGCGGTGGAGGCATATTGCCGCAGAACGCATTAAAACAAAAGGAAAATGAATAAGACCTACTACAAGAGTGAGGATTGGCTCAATGAATTTGAATCACCATCCACAGGAAGCATAGTATGCTTTGACGGATGGCGAGATTATTCAGATGGTCCAGACAGATGCACTTTCATTGAAGTGGCAGATTGTCAACAAAAGATTCGGCTCCACAAGGCACAAGGAGATACATTGCGAGATTTCATCGCAAAAGCCGAGAAGATGCGAAATGCTCTTGACTATTTCATCAAACATCTAAAGGAATATAAAGCAGATGAATAAACCGATAATCAATCCCTCGACCCTTAGCAAGGAACAGAGAGAAGCAATAACAAAGATGTATAACCGATTTGCTTATTATGGTAGGCGCAAGGATACAGAGTGCAACGAATGTATTCAGTGTCTTGCCTGCGACAAAATACTTGACGTCCTTTTCGGCTCAGAATTTTTTCAACAGTAAGGAGAATGAATATGAAGATATATGATTTGGCAATCCTGGCAAGCGCATTATATGCAGGAGTTGGCGATATTGGTGGCTGTTATTCTTCTAATTCCTCACGAAAGCAGCCTCAGATGCCACCATCGAAACCCAAACAACTCCGAGAATACACATGGAAAGGTCATAAAGTAATGGCTTATTCCAAGGATGACGCGAGAAACAGAATCAAAGCACAATTAATGAAAGGAGAATGATATGGCATTTGTAGCGACAGACAAAGATGGAAGTGAATGGATTTACGAAAGAAAACCATTCAGAAAATTTAGAGATGATGATGCGTGGTCTCCCTCTGGTTTGGAGCGAGAGTGTCTTGAACTTCCCAAAGGCTCAATCCGCAAGCTAATCGGCAGAGAGCTGACATGGGAGGATGACCCCGTAGAACTTAAAGGAGAATTTTTTGGAGGGCAACATAATTATAAGACGGTCTTTCTCCGAGATTTGCAAGAGTGTCTAACCAAGCATCACGCCCATATCAATGCTTACTATATTGAAAATGATAAGCTGGTGGTTGACTTGTGTCATTTAGGCGGGACATTGACAATAGGTCCAAGCGATGATATTTGCATAGATGAAAAATTGATTTCAAACGAACTGAAAGGATAATGACGATGATACTCACAGCGGCATTTATAATCAGCAAAGCCATAGGCACAAGTTGGTCATGGTGGTGGCTATGGCTTACCGTACTATGCGACTATTCATTTAGAGACAATCTTGTAATCAGAACTAAGAAAGGATAATTACGATGAAAGTAGGTGATAAAGTAAAGATAATTGGTAGCCATACCATTGATGGTAAACACCGAATAGGTCTGATTGGTGAAATCCTTGACATTGATTGGAGAGACGAGACTTGTTTTGTCTTATATCCAAAAGGTCAAGCATGGGTAAAAAGAACCGACCTTGAAGTCATTGAGAGCATAAATTCTCTTCATCCCGAAGCTACAATCTGCGGGTGGGTGGCAAGAACGCAGAATGGGACACTCGGATTATGTCGCATAAAACCGGAGCGAAGATGCGGTGATTGGTGGATAAGTATTGCGCCTGAAGATTCCGCAATATATCGGCTTCCTCATGAGCTTTTCCCCGACATAACATGGGAGTCAGACCCTTTACAAGTAGAGATAACCATAAGACCGAAGAAACAATGCTAACAACTCTTAAAACAACTCATCCGATTGCACGAAAGACGCATCATTGCGATTTTTGCTACGGAAAGATAGAACCCGGTCAGAGATATATTCGTGAGACCAATGTATGTGATGGAGACGTGTATGATTGGCTGGAACATGAGGAATGTAGCGAACTATGCCGCGAATTGAATATGTGGTCAGACTGCGACCCCGACTATGGCATATCAAGCGAGATATTTCAAGAGACAGTAGACCAGACAATCTACGATACTTTTTCAGAGGAGGAAAGGGAATCTGAATGGGATAACCTTACTATGTATGAAAGGGTGAGAAAATTGCTCATTTACTTAAAAACCGACAAACAATGACTGACCAAAAACTACAGCAGCTCGCAAGGGAGTATGCGAATAAACACCTAACAAGCGGTTGCTTCAATGTGAATGGAGAACCGAGAGTTGATGTGAGAGATTTAGCATACTTCTATGAAACTCTATTGTCTGATATTGCCAAGACCCACTGCATCGTCAGCCGGAAGTCCGTCAAGACTCAATGGCTTATCATTGAGCATGACAAGAAACAAATGCTTGAAAAATCCAACCCAATAGGAGAACAAGTGGCGTTGGCGGGCGTGTATCAAGCTAAACTTGAATTGATTGATAAACTATTCGGTGAATCCACATTTGATGAAAGGAGCGAGAAATGAACCCTAAAGAGTGCAAGTGGTGTATGAATGGCAAACATTGCTCCAAATACAGATGTGTTTGCATCGCTATTGAATATAGGGAGGCTCAATCTGCTTGTCCCGATTTCACCCGGAAAGACAATAAAAACAAGAAACAATGAAAAAATTACAGAACCGCCACCAATGCCGATACTATCTCGGCAAGAGATGTCAGAGAGACGGAAATCCGTGTGTGCTTCTCCTTGACTTATACGACCAGTGTTCGGCATTCAGTAAACGTAAAATAACTGACAAATCATGAATGAAGATTTTTGCTCGTATGAGACAGCGCAAGCCTTAAAGAAAGCTGGGTTTGATTGGCCGACACTAAACGGCTACTCCCAAAAGATGCGTATTGAGCCGGATGTTTCTTTTGGCAACATCAAGAATGTTCATAGCAAGTCTCCGAAGAATTACAATGACAACCGAAAGGGCATTGCCGAAGGTGTAGAATTTTGTTCAATGCCGACCTTGGCGCAGGCTCAGAAGTGGCTGAGGGAAAAGAAATATCTTCAACCGGAACCTCAGTATTTCACCATTAACCAATGGCTATGCGTGATAAAGTTCCTGCCTAACGGTTGTTTTAAGGTTGTTAATAATGAGCAGGTGTATTTTTCTTCCTACGAATCTGCGCTCTCAGCCGGAATCGAGGCGGCGTTGAAGTTGATTGAGGATGGCGAGTTATGAAAATAGCAGAACGAGTATACAATGCGGCATCTGAGCAACTGAACAAGACGCTTGTTAATGATTCACAGTCATTCAAAATTGGATTCTATTTTGGCGTAGATTGGGCATATAATCACCCTGTGTGGCGAAAGTGCGAGGATGAGTTACCGAGCGAAAATGAATATGTACTTGTAGTATTGAATGGCAATCCACCAATATTCAACGTTTGCTACTATAGCAAAGAAAATAAAGGATGGCATACCGTAACCGACTTTTTTAATAGTTATGAAGTTATCGCTTGGCTACCTCTCCCAAAGTTCAATCAAAAAGCAGAGAAAGGATGAAAGAAGCAATGGAAAATCTTGCCCGTGAGCAAGCGAGGCTACAAGCCGAGAAGCGAATGCGTGAGGAGTTGGGTATTCCAGAATATCCATGCTTAACGCTCCGGCTGATAAAGCATGACCATATAATTCCAGTGCCCTGTGAACCACGTATCAAGGTCTCGCCATACGCTAAGTTTGACAAATACCACAAAAAGAAAAGAAGATAGAACAATGAAAAAGATAATGTTCAACGACCGCTACGGACTCACCGAAGCCGTGCTGTCCGGCAGAAAGACGCAGACAAGGAGGATAATTCCACAATCGGTTATTCATAAAGCAAGTGAGTATCAACTGCAATATTTTGATGCAACGCTTGACGCTATAAGCGAGAGGGAAGCGATTGAGCAAATATATTTTGTTGAAAGACTCGCCAAGTTGCCATATCAAGTTGGCGAAGTCGTAGCCGTGGCGCAAAGCTACAAGGGTACAGGTGTAGCGGAAGTACCCTCTCCGATAGAAAATATTTTCTTTGAGGCTCATCACTTGAAAGGCTGGAACAATAAGATGTTCGTCCGCGCCGACCTCATGCCCCACCAAATCCGCATAACCAACGTGCGCGTGGAGCGGTTGCAGGATATATCCGATGAGGATTGCATCAAAGAGGGAATAGAATTTTGGAATGACTTTTTAGGGAAGCGTCATTATTGTTTGTTCGACAAACAAAACAAAGGATTATTTCCACATAGTTTTACCACAGCCCGCCAAGCCTACGCCGCCTTGATTGACCGCATATCAGGAAAAGGAACGTGGGAGTCTAACCCATTTGTGTTCGTCTACGATTTTGAACTCATAAAATAACAAGAATGAATAAGGAAGATTTTTGCTCATATGAACTCTCATTGAAGCTCAAAGAAGCAGGCTTTAATTGGGAGTGCTACGAGTTTTGGGATACCCATTTCTCTGATGATGGAACTCCTATTAAGATTCGTAAAACTCAATCCGAGCCTAAAGTATGTGTTATGTCGGAGTGCAACTCTATATTGGATTATATTGGTAGCGACCTCATAACAGCTCCAACTTTGGCTAAAGCGGCAAAGTGGTTACGTGATGAACATGGAATTGACCTTGACATTGTAGTCAGATATACTCCTATTAACAAAAGCAAACTGTATGCTGTGAATATAGGATGTATTGAAGATGATGTAGTTAATCATATCTATCTATTTGAGAGAGGAGATTATAAAATCGCCCTTTCTGATGGAATCTGTGAAGCATTGAAACAAATAAAGAAATGAACTATGAGCCAAACCAAAACAACTATCCCCAAGTTAGGAGGTACGCCCTCCATAAATGATGGTACCAACCATGCTCCAGCAATTATGACATTTGAGTATTGGATTGATACGCCTCTTTCAATCGCCAAATTCTACGGAGAGATTAAGGTAAATGGTCGGAAGTACAAAATGATTGACAGTGGAGAACCGGCTGACCCCGGTTGCTTCAAGCCAGATCTTGTGCGTGAAGATTGGTGTTCCCTTTATAAGGAGCATCGTAGAACCCTCAAACCTTATATCCTCAAAGGCATGACACCAAGTCAAGTTCGCAAGTTACTAAAGAATAAACGAAATGAAAAAGAAATGTGACCCTAAATGCCACAATTCAATATCCTTAGGTGCAGTCATAACCTGCAAAGGAGATTGGACTTATGGAATTGGAATTGGGAATCATACTATAAAACCCCAGGACTGCGATTTGATGACTGTAGCCAAAGCATTGACACTCGTTGAGGCTATCCATTCTGATCTCAAGAAGAAAATTGTCGCTTTCCTAAATTGATGAAATATGACACAGAATCCAAGACATATAACTACTGAAGATTTGGAGTTGATGGCATTGCGATGGGCGAGGTCACAACCTGGCAGGTTAAGTAATATCAATGTTGACTGCTTTATTGCCGGCTTTAAGGCAGCTCTCGATATGATTGCATTCCAATTCGGTGAGTTCCTTATTGATGAAGGCAACTACTATGTCAATGAGTATGCTTCCAAACGAATAAATGCTTGTGGCTATTCCGGCATTCCTCTCACCCCTGCACATTCAGAAGAATTTGAATCTGCTGATGAGTTTGGTCATTTGCCCATTGAAGCTGGGAAGCTATATATGGATAAGAAACTGCTAATCTAACATTGCCCCTATGATAATGCTTCAACCGTACTTGTATGAGATAATCCGCAAGTTAGTTCAAAAGCGTCATGATGACCATGTTTGTCCTTATGTTGCATCCGAGAGAGAAGTCTTTTTTCAAGTCCACAGAGACATAGAAGCCACCTTAATAGAAATGGAAGAAGATGGATTAATCAGCCATTATGAAAATGTTAACGGAATAAAGATGTTCCGAGAAATTGAGAAAGAAGATGAAGACAATAATGTTCAATGACAATCCTTTTATGCTGACTGATGCAGTTATGTCCGGAAGAAAGACTCAGACACGGCTACTGGTACCTGCATCTCATCTAAAAGCATACAACAGATACATTGAGGAATGCTCCGGAACATCCATGAAGATTGGGGACTTTCTCATTAAACGAGGTTTTGCTAAATATATAGTAGGAGAAGAGGTAGCCATTGCTCAATCATACGAGTCTTTGGGGCTTTCTCCTCATATTTTGCATACAGCAAATTCACATGATAAAAAATCAGTTAAGAATGTTCCAATTTCAAAGTTGCCCGGTTGGAATAACAAACTGTATGTATCCGCTGATTATATGCCACACAGCATTATCATCACTGGCGTAAGAGTTGAACACCTTCAACGAATATCAACCGATGATGTGCAGGCTGAGGGACTGATAGGTCTGCCGAATGGAGGTTTCGGAACAGATGTTCTCCGTAGTATATCCCTGGGGAACTCTCCCCGGACAGCATACTCCAAACTGATCGATGCTCTATGTAAAAAGAAAGTATGGAATAAGAATCCCCTTGTATATGTATATGAGTTTAGGTTTGTAAAATAGTCAAATGTCAGCCTCAGTAATGACTTTCTCCAAAGGTTTATTTGAGGCAACGACATCAAAGACCTTGCGGATTGCCCTATCGGCTATCCGCTTGTTTATTTTTATATAGAAGTTCAATGCTCTCCTTGGATTAGATGGCGCATCGCCAATGCAATACTCAATCACTGTATCTTTAATCATTAGTTCATTTGCCAACTGGGAAAAACTCTTGCGGGCAGAGTAGAATACCATCTTGTCGATATTTAAGTCTGTCCGAATCTCCCGTAAATAGTCATCCGTAATATGCTGAATTGATTTTTTAGTAACTCTGCCATAGAACGCCAAGTGACCGTCTGGTTGGATATACTTATTGATGATGGCACGAGCTTCCGGCTGAATAGTGAACTCCGTTTGGTCATTAGGATTTCGCCGGCTCTTTGTCTTAATTCGGATAAATTTAACTGTTGGCTTAGATAAATCTTGTGCAAGGATGTCGCCAAGGTTCATCCCACATAAATAAAATGACAGCATGAAAAGGTCGCGGGCGCAGGCTTTCCACTTATGTGTTATTTCCATATCCCTTATCTCCCGGATTTGATCAAGAGATAACGCAATGTCACGGGCAACAGGAATTGGTTCTTTGTAGTCGTAGAATGGAGGAATGTCATATTTCGCGTATCCATGAGTGATAGCAAAATATGTCAAACGCCGTAGCACTCCAATCCTTATGCCTATCGTTGTGTCTGATAGTCCAAGGTCTTTAAGATGTTTCTTGAATCCGAAAACAGTTGCCGAATCAAGCATTGACAGAATGAAGTTCTTCCCGGCATAATCAGTGAACCGCTTGATGCCATCATTATGAAGCCGCATAGTCCCTTCAGACCATGAGTGTTCCTTAATTTTGAGCATTTCAGCATTTATCTCCTCTACTGTTCGGATAGATCCCCTGGTCATTTTGTGCTTAATGACTTTCAGCAGTTGGGAGCAAGTGTAAGCCTCACGCTCCTCCAAACTATCATATATAGTGTATATTTTATTTTGGAGTGTTCTGATCTGTTGATTAATGTAAGTCGCATTTGAAAGGTTGACAACATTCCCATTTTTAAGATTCTTGTCCGATGGGATTCTGAATCGAGTAACTACATAGCTGGTTGTGCCGTTGTGAGAAACGGCTATCCTCAATTTGTGCGAGCCATCCTTTTTCTGCTTTGATGGTAATATGACTACTCGTAGGTTCATAAAATTCGGACAACAAAAATGCTCGGATTGTTCATCAGATGTGTTAAAATAGACAATTTTTAGACAACGAAATCACCCCCGGAAGTGGAGGTGATTTTTATTGTCTGTTATTGATTTTAAGCATTTTACCTCTAAAAGTAGAGGCTATTTGGCTAAATCATGGATGGCTTACATCATGCCGCCCATGCCACCCATGCCGGGTGCGGGCATTGCGGGAGCAGG